>Ga0187890_10000040_pt1 | contig 91441 bp, 92 predicted proteins | sample June2016WEW_21_1_FD_133005 | JGI IMG/M metagenome (GOLD analysis project Ga0187890, IMG submission 133005) | Peatland microbial communities from SPRUCE experiment site at the Marcell Experimental Forest, Minnesota, USA - June2016WEW_21_10 | ecosystem: Environmental > Terrestrial > Soil >... | reverse complement strand
TGGCTTCGGAAAGACGGCCGACAGCACGGACGCTGATCTGGAACTGCTGGCCGGGAAGGGAGGGCTGGGAACCGACTTGTCCGGCGGCGACTTCGACGTTCTGTTCCTGGAGCGCGCTGACCACATCGTCGGCGGTAAGGGCGCGGGCGGCCATGCGAACGGGATCGAGCCACAGGCGCATGGAGTATTTGCGTTCGCCGAAGATGAGGACGTCGGCCACGCCGGGAATACGCTTCAGGCTGTCGCGGACGTAAACATCGAGGTAATTGCTCATGAAGAGCGTGGAGTAGCGACCGTCGGGCGAGAGCACTGCAGCGCCGAAGACGAAATTCTGCGAGCTCTTGGCGACGGTGACTCCGACTTGCTTCACCGCGGTAGGGAGCCGTCCGGAAGCAGTGTTGACGCGGTTCTCGATATCAACGGCGGCGAGGTCGGGATCGCGGTTGAGGTCGAACGTGGCGGTGATCGAGCTGACCCCGTTGTTGTCGCTGGAGGAGGTGATGTACTTCATGCCTTCGGCACCGTTGATCTGCTGTTCCAGGGGCGTGGTAACGGCGGACTCGACGGTCTGGGCGCTGGCTCCGGTATAGACAGCGGTGACGCCGACCTGCGGCGGCGCGAGGTCAGGAAATTGGGCGATGGGAAGTGTCGGGATACAGACGGCGCCGGCGAGAATAATGAGCAGGGCGCAGACGGTGGAGAATACCGGGCGATGAATAAAAAAGTCGACCATAAAGTGTTCGTTGTCGAGAAGGACATCGGGTGATCGGGCCATCGGGTGATCGGAAGTTCAGTAGATGACGCGATGATTCGATCGCCCGATGCCTAGCTGCTGCCTTCCTGCGGGACTACTGGTATGCCATCGATTAGAAACTGGGTACCGGAAATAACTACTTTGTCTCCCGGTTTTACACCGTCGAGGACGACATAGTCATTGCCGACGATTTGGCCGATCTGGAGCGGCTTCTGGTGGACCACGTATCCACCTTTCTGGTCAGACTCAGCCACGAAAGCGAAATAGAGGCCGCCGAGCCGCGACACCGCTATGACCGGAACCACCGGCTTCTCCTGGCTGCCCCAGACCACACGGGCGCGGATGAACTGGGCGGTGCGCAGGCTGTCATTCGAGTTTGCAATCGTCGCTTTGGCGAGCACGGTCTGCGTCGCCGTGTCCACCTGTGGCGAGATGAACGTGATGCGACTGGTGGCGAGCAAGTTTCCTGAAGCGTCAACGATCTGTACGGGAAGATTCATCTTCAACTGGGCAGATTTCTCGATGGGAACATAGATATAAGCTTCGAGGCTGCCGGGACGATCGACGGTGGTGAGCGTGGTGGTGGTGACGACACGGTCGCCGACGCGGACGGGAACATCGCCGACAATGCCGGCACGCGGGGCAACCACCTGGTAGTAGTGCAACTGGACCTGCTGCTCGCTGACCTGAGCCTCGAGCGAGTGCAGTTGCGCCTGGGCGGCGTCGATGGTTGCGCGCGCCTGGTCGAGATCCTGCTTACTGACTACGCCGGCACTGGCTAGGCCGCTGACCCGCTCATAATTTTGTTGCGCCCATTTGACCTGCGCGACCTGGGCGGCGCGGGCGTCATCCTGGCTCTTGACCGTGGCCTGCTGCTTGGCGGGATCGATCTGCATCATGGGCGCTCCGGAAGCGACAAGTTCGCCGGAGTGCACGAAAATCTGCGTAATGATGCCTTCTACCTGCGGCATGACCACAGCAGAGTCGCGGGATTTCAAGGTAGCGACGTAGTCGGTGGTGTCGTCGACTCTTTGGACTTTGGCGGTTAGGACTTTGACCGGCATGGCCTGCGGGGCGTCAGCTTTGGCTTCTTTGCCTTTGCCGCAACCGACAGCGGGAAGAAGAGCGAACAGAAGTGCGCCGGACAGAATCAGAGACCGCGTTCCTGCACAAACTCGAGACATAATCATTGCTCTTAACAAACCCCCAGCGATCACACGGCAGATTCCCGGCGCTCTGTTCCGAGATGCGAACCAGTAATACTAGAACATTAATAGATTCATCGTAAGGGCATAAAGCTCTAAGAATTCCTGGTTCTGCTAAATTGTTTTGTTATGAAACCGAGTCGAAGCTTTGCGAGCGACAACAATGCGGTGGTGCATGCCGAGGTGCTGGAGGCGATCCGGCGCGCCAACGAAGGCCATGTGGTGGGCTATGGGGACGATCCGCACACGGAATCGGCAGTGGGAAAATTCCGCGAGCAGTTCGGAGCCGATGTGGCGGTCTTTTTTGTTTTCAATGGGACGGCGGCGAATGTGCTGAGTTTGCAGGCGATGACGCGGCCGTTTCATGCCGTCCTGTGTCCCGAGCTGTCTCATATTTATACCGACGAATGTGGCGCGCCGGAAAAGTTTACGGGCTGCAAGCTGGTGCCCCTCGGAGCGCCGGACGGGAAGCTGACCGTGGAAACGGTGACGCATGCATATCACGGAATTGGGGATCAGCATCACGTGCAGCCGCGCGTAATTTCGATTACGCAATCAACCGAGATGGGAACGGTGTACAAGCCGACGGAGGTCGAGGCTCTGGCGCGGTTTGCCCATGAGCGCAAGATGTTTTTGCACATGGATGGGGCGCGGATTGCGAACGCCGTGGCCGCGCAGCGACCGTCGTTATCCTTGCGGCAGGCGACGCGCGATCTGGGCGTAGATGTGCTTTCGTTTGGCGGGACCAAGAACGGACTAATGGGTGTGGAGGCGGTGGTGTTCTTTCGTCCGGAACTGGCGGAGGATTTTTCGTTTGTGCGCAAGCAGGGGATGCAGTTGGCATCGAAGATGCGCTACATGTCGGTGCAGATGGAGGCGCTGTTGACTGACGATCTGTGGCGGCGGAATGCGGAGCACGCGAACCGCATGGCGCGACTGCTGGAGCAGGAAGTGAAGAAGATTCCGCGAGTCAAAATTGTGTATCCCGTGGAGGCGAACGGAGTGTTTGCGCAAATTCCGCAGAAGGCGATTAAGAAGATACAGGAGCGGTACTTCTTCTATGTGTGGAGCGAAGAAGAGTCGGTGGTGCGGTGGATGTGCTCGTTCGACACGACCGACGAAGACGTCCGGGAGTTTACGGAGTTTGTGAGGAAGGTGGTGAGGGACCTCCCGAACTGAAGCCCCCATGTTCTGTACGCTATGAGGCAGGATCCGATTTCCCGCCTGGTGGGCGGAATATCGGCGCACTCATTTCTTGCCTGCCTTGCCTGCCCGAACCCTTGCCCATCGTGCCCTTTGCGCTGCCGCGATTCTTCGGCGTCCTGCTGCTGAAATCGTTCGTTTCTTGCGCGCTGCGACGGGTCTATGCTTGCTCCCCTGCAGGAAGACTTTTCCGAAAGTAGTTAGGGCGGCGGTTACCCGGTGGAGTTCATTCTCAAGTCGCGCACGTTCCAACTCGAGTTGTTTGACTACAGACTGAATTAATGTTTTTGCCATGAACAGATTCTATCATTTGTAAGTTGGACAGCAAGCGGTCTCCGAGGGGAGGGGCTTGTTAACTGGCACACAATTCCCGTTTCCGGATGAAATCCCGCTCTGGGCAAGTACTTCAGACTGAGCGCCAACCTTACAGAGTAACGGGACTACGTGGGCAGGGAGTCAATAAAAAGTAGTTACCGGCCCAGGCCGGCCCTTGCGTTCGGAGTTACCTGGCTCGCCTAACTGGTTGCGCTTCTCTCGGCAATCGATAGCGTGCCCGGGAAGACGCGGGTGTTGGGTGCAACGGATGTGGCCTCCCGGAATCTTGCGGTGGTACCATCCCCTACTGACAACATGACAAAGCCTCGCTGGTTGTGGTCGTCAAGTCGCAATGCGCAGATGTTTCTCACGGCGGTCACGGCCGTTTCTCTGATTTTGGCTGGCCTGCTTGGAAATCCAGCGGTTGCCCAAGCTCAGGCCGCAACGCCCGCAAGAGCATTTCGCCCACCGGCTACGCTTCCCCTGACAAGCTTTTATGACACGCCACATCCGCTGCCCGCAGGTAAGCCTGGAGAACTGATACGCTCGGAAGCGATCGACCAATACAACCTTCCTTATGAATTGTCGGCGTTGCGGATTCTTTATTACTCCCGGACGGCAAGCGTAGAGGACGTGGCTGTGTCGGCGGTGGTGCTGGTTCCGGATGGCAAGCCTCCGGCAGGCGGATGGCCGCTGATTGCCTGGGCGCACGAGTTTAGAGGAGCGGCGAGACAGTGCGCTCCCTCGCTGATGAAAAATCTCGGGGCTGGACCGCTCCTCGCGATGTACGCCAATCTCGGCTACGCGGTGGTTGCGACCGACTATTCCGGATTGGGCGCCGATTCCGGAAAACCGGTGCTGGACATGCAGTCGAATGCGCTGGACGTCATCTATTCAGTTCCGGCGGCGCGTGCGGCGGCGAAACAGATTGGGCGTAAGTGGATCGCTGTGGGATCTTTCCAGGGAGCGCTGGCCGCGGTAGCCGTGGCGGAGAGTGAATTGCGCGATCTCAACTATTTGGGCAGCGTTGCCGTTTCCGGCGTCGCGGATGCGCAGCCGGTCTACGCGCGCTTCGCGGAGGGTTCATCCAATCGCATGTTGCCGGTCCTGGCATCGACCGTTAAAGCGCTTTATCCGGGGTTCCAGGTGACCGACATGCTGACCGACAAGGCGCTGCCGGCGTACCAACGTGTCGCGCAGACGTGCGGAGGAGAAACCGAGCCAGAGTTCACGAGCACAATGCTCAAGCCTGGTTGGGAGAACAATCGGTTCGTAAAAGAATTTTTCAGCCGGAACACGCCCGGTCAAAAGCCGGCCCGGAGCCCGCTGCTTGTCATCAGGGGGGAGGTGGACCCTGCCATACCGTCGGACATGTCGGAAAGAACCGTGGCTCGCATTTGCAAGCAGGGCAGCCGAGTTCTTTTCTTGAAGTATCCGGGCCTCGATGCCAGCGGCGTGACGGGAGCGTCGGTCTCAGACCAGATCAGCTGGATCAAGGCGCGTTTTGCCGGCTATGTTGCGCCTAGTAACTGCCGTTGACTCCGTAGGCGGGGCCAGCCCCGTCTCTACAAGTGGAAGGTCCCTGCGGTTACCAATTGCGTTCAGAGTCAGGCGCGTCGTCGGCCTGTCTGAACTGATGGCGTTTACGATACACAATGAAAATCATGCCTACCGACATGAACGTGGGGGGGAGGATGAGAATCAGAATCCCACTGCGCAAGGCCTGAATCATTCGAGCACCGGCGGAGGCCGCCTGCGTATAGCAGAGCGCGCAACTCTGGGAGAAGGCCGGGAGAGGGGCGGCGAGCACGGCCAGTACAGCCAGCGCGATGCCGACGCACAGAAACGGTCTCTCAACCTTCAGCATTCCTTTTGACATCCCACTCCTCTCAACACGCGCCTTTCACTGGATTTTTGAAAATGGCGCGCCGGTAACCATACGGGAACTGTCGGTCCAACCGTATTGCATCCCCAGCAGAACAGAAACTGTAAAGATAACGACAAACCACAGAAAAGCCCGCTTTTCTGACCAAAGATGCATGAAGAACAACATTGCCAGCCCCGCCTCGACGATGGCGACCGCCAGCATGCGGGTGAACATTTGCGAAGCGTCAATGTTCTGATAGGCAATGATGAATTGCACGCCTGCGAGAGCGAGCAGGCATATATAGACGATCAAATCTTTCCCGATACCGTCGCTCTTGTGTTCATCCGCGGTTGTCATAGCATTCTGCTCCCTGATTTGTTGTTTTAGTGGGTAAGGTTCAAAAGATAGACCAAGGGGACGACGAACATCCAAACCAGATCTACGAAGTGCCAGTAAAGGCCCAAAACCTCGATGTCATCCGCCTGGTAGCGGCCGCCCTTATAGCGCAGGCCGACAACGATCAAAGCGATTACGCCGCAGGTAACGTGGGTAAGGTGCAAGCCCGTGATGCTGAAAAATGACGCCCCGAACAATCCCGTTCCCCAGGGGTTCTTAAACAAGGTCATGCCTTCACCAATAAGCCCAAACCATTCACGAATGTGCAGCAGGGCGAAAACAATACCCAGCGCGGCGGTAATCATGGTCCAGTTGAAGGCCCCGGCTTTGTCTCCCGCCCGCGCGGAGCGCAGTCCAATCAGCATGGTCAAGCTGCTGGTGAGAAGAATGAAGGTCATCACCGCGACATTGGTGATGCTGTGGAACGGTCGCGGCCAGTTGGCAGTCCCATTGCGCAGGAATCCATAGGCCACCAGGCACGCGGCAAAAGTCATGGTGTCCGCGATAATGAACAGCCACATCGCAAGCTTTTTTGTAGGAATCGAAAATGCCGGTCCTACAGTCAAGCCCGTCGAGTGTGTTTCCATGGTCAAATCCGCTTGGCTCACGGCGCCTCCTAATAGTTCGAGTCGGTTAAAGTTTCATCCAAAGCAGGCAGAGCAGGTACAGCCAGAGAACGTCCATGAAATGCCAGTAGCGCGCGGCGGCATCCAGCTGGCTCCGTCGCAGCGCCGACTTACTCAGCTTACGAATGACATAGACCAGGCCCCCCAACCCGCCCAGCACATGCAGCGCGTGAGTGGCGGTCAGCACATAAAAAAAAGAACTGCTTGGATTCGTGGCTAGATACAGCCCCTCGGTCCTTAACTGGGACCACGCCGCGTACTGACCGGCCACAAAAAGCAAGCCGAGAAACAACGTTATGTAGAGCCAGCGTGCTGGGCTCTCAACCTGGCTTTTCAGGCCGCCCATGAAAGCAGCAACGCGGCGACGTGAAACTTCGAGAGTAACGCTGCTCGCGAGGAGGATCAGGGTGTTGAAGTAGAGGATCGAGGGCAACGTGAACGTCTGCCAGTCCAGCGATGAACCTTTGCGAACGATCAGAGCGCTGCTGAAGGCGGCGAACATCATCGTAATGGCGAAAAGTACTACATATATTGCAGACGAAGATGGTGGGGGCGAGTGGTCGAGCGCCACATGTAAGTCACCATTGACGGGGACAAGATTCTTCCAACCGCCGTTCCCCGAGTGCCGATCTTCCGGCAAACGACGGGGATCGATTTGCGGCGGTTCATGTATTGTAGTGGCCATAAATTGCGCGTCCCTCATGGGCTAAAGCCCGTGTCGTTGTTGGCTCCGGGGCGGTACGGCGGAGCCGTGACCTACCCTATTTCTCGTCGTTCTCTGTCTTAACTTGCTCCGGCGAAGTCTGCATGACGTAGTCGCCAACCGAACTCTGCACGCCGTATTGATAGGGATCGTGATAAACCACCGGATGCTTACCGCCAAAATTATCAAATGGCGGCGGCGTAGCCGTGCTCCACTCCAGGGAAGTGGCTTCCCAAGGGTTATCTGGCGCGGGCTTGCCCCAGAAACGGCTGTGAATCAGGTTGTAGAGAAAAATGAGCTGAGCGGCACCGGTAATAAGAGCAGCGACCGTAATGAAGCGATGCACCGGAAGCAGCGGCTGCAGGAAGTCATCGACGAACGTCGAGTAGCGACGCACATTCCCGGCCATGCCCAAGTAATGGAAGGGCATAAAGATGCAATAGGCGCCCACGAAACTGAGCCAGAAATGAATTTTCCCCAGAGTCTCATTCATCATTCGTCCGGCCATCTTGGGGAACCAGAAGTAAGTTCCGGCGAAGATACCAAACATGGCTGCGACGCCCATGACTAAGTGGAAATGGCCGACCACAAAGTAAGTCGCGTGGAGCATGATATCGATCGATGGTTGAGCCAGGAAGAAACCGCTCACGCCGCCGCTGACGAACATTGAAATAAAGCCCAGGGAAAACAGAGAAGCCGAGTTGATGCGCAGCTTGGAACCATACAGACTGAAGGTCGCGATCAGCACGATGATGGTGGACGGGATGGTGATGACCAGAGTGGGGAAAGAGAACGCCAGCGAGGAAAACGGATTCATCCCGCTGACAAACATGTGATGCCCATAGACCATGTAGCTGAGAACAGCCAGGGCTCCCATGGAATAGATCAGTGTTCTGTGGCTCAGCATCGGCTTGCGCATGTTGGCGATCAGGATATGAGAAACGATGCCGATGCCGGGCACGATCGCGATGTAGACCTCAGGATGTCCGAAGAACCAGAACAGGTGCTGCCACAGGAGAGTCGATCCTCCAGAGTGTGGTATCAGTTGGTCATTCATCACCAGATTCGATGCGACAAAGAAGCTGGTCCCGGCCACGTGATCGAGAATGACGAGGATACATGCCGGCATTAACACGGCAAATGCGGTGAGGCCCATGCACGAGGTAATGAACCATGCCCAGGCGCTGAGTGGCAGACGCATGAGGCTCATGCCTTTGACCCGGAGGTCGAGCGTGGTGGGGATGAAGTTCAATGAGCCCAACAGTTGGCCAACACAAAACAGCGCGATGGAAGCTGCCCAAAGGACGACGCCTAGACCTTGACCAGGGCCCGCAATCGAACCCACTGCATTGAGCGGGGCGTATTGGGTCCAGCCACCAAGAGTCGGCCCGTCGCCCACGAAGAATGACGACATCAGGACCACGAAGCCTGCGCAGGTGACCCAGAACGACATCATGTTAAAGTGCGGGAAGGGCATGTCCTCGGCGCCGACCTGGATGGGCAGGAAAAAGTTTCCGAAGGCCGCGAAGGGAGCGGTCGTGAGCACGAAGAAGACCATGATGGTACCGTGCATGGTCATCAATTGCAGGTAGTACTCTGGCGTCATCACGCCGCCGGGAGCACCAGTTTGCGAAAGCAATTGCAGGCCTGGGATTGCGGCATTGTTCCAAGCCAGGTGGATGCGCATCAGCCAGGAAAGACCCATTCCGATAAAGGCGGCGACCAGGGCCAGCGCGTAATACTGCTTGCCGATCACCTTATGATCCAGGCTGAAGACGTGCTTCCGAATGAAACTTGTCGGAGGAGCGTGGTGTTGCACCGCGTGCGCTGACATGTCGTGCATTTGCCCTCACCTCAAAAGAAATGTCTCCAGCCAGCCGCAGCGAGTGCGGACCGGAAGAGTTACTGCATCGCCTGTTCCTTCTTCAGCCAATCATCGAAATCTTGCTGGGACAGTACATTGAGGTATGCCTTCATGTTGTAATGTCCCAAGCCACATAACTGGGTGCAGACAATCTCATACTTGCCGACCTTAGTTGCCGTGAAGTGCAGAGAAACATCCAACCCGGGGACAAAATCCTGCTGCACCCGCAACTCCCGCACAAAAAAGGAATGTCCAACATCCTTCGCATGCATGAGCAGGTGGATTTCCTTGTTCACGGGAATAGCCATCTCGGCGGTCACGATGTCGTCTCGGGAAGCCGGATCATGTTCGGGGTCGAGACCAAAGTAATTCTGCGATCCCTCATTAATCAGCTCCGGGTGAAGAGCGCCGAACGTTCCATCAGGACCGGGATAGCGGAAATAGAAAGCGAACTGTCCGGCTTGGACCTGGATCGGCATGGCGTTGGCCGATGGCGGGGTGAGATACACATTGGCCCAAGCCTTCACTCCGAAGATTCCGAGAGCCATGACCTCTATGCCCACGACCAGCAAGGCAGCAGTCACCAAACCCTTGGCGCCGCCGGGAAAATTCTTAATCTTTGCATTGGGGCCAGGGTTGGAGAATTTCCAGATAAAAAAAGCCAGAACGAACTGGGCGGCGAGAAACGAGATGCCAGCCTCCGCCATGGTTTCTGACATCTGCTCATCGATCAGAGCTCCATGCGTCGAGATGTCCTCGGGTGCAACCCAGGTATGTCGCAAGATGGGAATCGCGGAAAGGATCGCGATTACGATGATGGTGACCGCAAAGAATTTCGCCATGTGTCTCGCTTCCCGCCGGCTTTCGGATCCGGCCTTCTGTCGCGTTCCTCAAAACCTCTGGCGAGACCAGCACTGGCCAGCCCAAGTCTCGGAAAACCGGTGACTACCGTTAGGTTAAGCCACGACTTGCGACGGGCCGCCAAAGGACTTGATCGCGCTAGTCTCGTCCTTTTGAATATCGAAAACGGCGGAGAGCCGCGTCATCTCGAGCAAATCATGTATTCGCTTGTTCAGATTTGTGAGTTTCAGATGCCCACCCTGGTTCCGGATTGTGGTGTGAGCCTTGACCAATTCCCCGATCCCAGAACTGTCTATGTACTGAACCTCGCCCAGGTTCAGGACGATTGCCCTGGCGCCCTTTTCCGCCAGATCTCGAACAATCTCGCGGAGAATGACATTTCCCTCGCCCAGCGTAATTCTTCCGCTGATGTCAATAACGGTTACTCCACCCATCTGCCGGACGGCGGTTTGCATCCTGACGGGGCTCCGTCCTTCCATTCCAATTCCCCGCCGGTCAAGAACGGCGCACGCCGAACTTGCCAGATCCTTTGACTCCGTCCGAACCACAATCAGCGAACGCCCTTCTTTAAGCACTTCGCGGAAGAACGCGACGTCCTCAGATGACTTTTCCGCCGCTGTCGGTTGCGGCGTGTCCGCGTCGTGGGTTGCCGCCGAGCTGGCGGCGGCGCCGGCGCCAGCGCCCGCAACCCCGAGCAAAGCAGCGGCGCCGAAGCCAAGCGCGAAAATCGTCCCAACCCCGGGAAGAAGCAGCGTTGCCGCCAGAACTCCGGCTGTCATCCCTGCCGCTCCCCCCGCGAAGCCTCCCACATATGCGCCAAACTCTTTCGCGAGGTTCTGAGCGTCGCTTTCGGACCGAGTCAGGAAGACGATGGATTCCTGCGGCACATCGCGCTCCCGCAGTTCCTTGACCGCCCCCTCCGCGTGATCACGCGAAGTAAATACTCCGATTGCAGTTTCCATATAGTCCCCTTGTTTCGAAATCAGCGAATGCGGTTTTCGCGGCGCCGGTCGCTGCCTCTCGTCGTACTTTCTTAGAAAATGCGGCGGCAACGCACGAGACTCCGCCGCCGCAATCCGTCAGTAGGCCTTCGCCTTGAAGGTAAAGTTGACCTCTTTGGTCTCGCTGCCGGTGATGGTGACGTCGGCAGTCTGCGTGCCGTAGTCCTCTTGCCAGGCGGTGATGGTGTACTTGCCGGGAGGCAGGTTGGGCAGCTTGAAATCCCCTCCATCCTTGCTTACGTCATAGTGATTCGTCTTGAGCACCGCGAACCAGCCATGCATCCAGGGATGGATGTTGCACTTCACCGAGATGAATTCGGGCTTGTCATATTTCTCTTTGATCGGCGGTGAGCCGGGGGGCTGGGATTTGTTCCACTCAATGTTCACTTTGGGCAGCGGGTGAATGTTGTGCGAAGTCTGGTCGTCGTTGACGATCTGGAATTCCTGATCGACGTGCATGGCCAGAACGTGCGGAACATACTGGCAACCTTTCTGAGTGTAAGTAATGGCCTGCGTCGGAACCTGGCCGTCATCGGGAGCTCCGGAAGAAACGTACACGACGACGTTATCCAACGCGTTGTTGGGCCCGGTTACAACCGTTTCGGTAGTTATGGGTGTGGCATGCTGCTTGGCGCAGCTGGGTTCCTTGGACATGTCAATGGGTTTTTGGTGGGCGGGCGTGCCCGTGTAAGTCACCTTGCCGCTAACCGTTCCAGCGAACATCAGGGACGAGCAGACGAGCACCGTCAAAAGAGCTAGCAGCGTTTGTTTCGTGCGCATTCAAGTACTCCCTTCTGGGATCTTGGCATTTATTTACTGTCCACCACCGGGCGATTTGTTCTCGGCGGGAACAGTGGCTGGTGTCAGGTTACTGGTTTGTTTTTCTACGTACGGGGGAATAACTCCGTGCGCAGCGGATAGAATTTCGTTCTCCTTGCTCTTACGATGAACCTGCAACGTGCGCAGGAAATGGACGAGATCCCATGCGTCGTTTGGCTGAATTACATCAGCGAAGGAAGGCATGGGCGTGCCATCCACACCGGTCATGAAGATCTTGTAGACATCCTGGTTGGTGCTGCCGCACTTGAAGCGGGAGTCGTTCCCGGCGATTGCGAAATTGTAGGGACGAATGGGATTGTCCTTACTGTCGGTGAGGGTGGAGGCGGACGGACCGTCGCCCTCGCCGTGCGGGCCGTGACACTTCCAGCATTCGAGCTTGGTGAAGAGAGCTTTGCCGTGAGAGATGCTCTCGAGGGTGACGGGAGGCTCGGGCGGAATCGTGATCGGCGTGCCGGCTTTTTCCTTGTCCCAACGGGGCGAGAAAATCTTGATATAAGCCACCAGGTCGGCGCGTTCCTGTTTGCTCACGGTGTTCCAGACTGGCATGTTGGAGTTGACGATGCCGCGCCCGATGGTCTTGAAGAGATCTTCATCAGTGGGCAGCGTGCCGGTCAGAGTAGAGCGGCACTTGAAAGTGGCGATGGTGAAGTCGCGCGGCTTCGGATCAAGCCAAACCGCGTTCTCACCGTTGCCGTCGCCGGCTATGCCGTGACAACCGGCGCAGAAGCGGCGGTAATCGTACCGGGCGTTGTCGGATGTAGAGTGGCCGGTGATATTGCCGATGTGGCTCTCCATGGGCTTGACCACGACGGGGCGCAGCGGCCCAATGTCAGGGACATCCTGGGCAGAGACCCGCGGGGTGAACCCGGCCGCGAGGACCAGCCCTAGAACCACAGTGCAAGGGACCGCGGTGACAAGACTCGCGCTGATAAAACGCATTGGCTTCAAGCTGTTCATAGTCAGCACCTTTCAACTGAAGTCAGCGCTGGCGAAACGAGTCCGCCAGCGGATTCATCCTCATCAGAAGTCAAAGTCAATTCCGAACATCAATTCGCTGGTGTTTACGTTGGTGGCATTGCCAGACGAGTTAAGCGGCCCGGTAAGGTCCTGGTGGAACAAATTGAATTCGCCGAAATAGGCGAAGCCAGCCCGGCTGGTCATGAACGGGTTGTAGCGGTAGCCGATCGAATAGTTATTGATGTTTCCGAGGTTGGACGGGGTCCCGGGAGTGGCTTGCTGCGACATTCGTTCCGCCTCGAAGACGGCCTTGAAGATCAGCTGCGGGTTATATACGTAGCGAGCTTCAACGGTGTAGCCGTTCCAGGTAGGCGCCCGCGATCCCGGCGCAAGAGTTGTTCCCGGCGTATTGTTGAACGGGCAACCGGGCCCATTCACGGGACTCGAGCAGGTTGCGGTTGCGCCTCCATTGCCATCTGAGGCTATGGCGTTGCCATAGCCCTGCCCGAACCATGCGTTATCCGACCCATGCTGTGTAACTACGTTCACGTCAAAGTGGGGACCAAAGTAGAACTGCCCGTAAAAGCCCTCGCGACTGAATCCCTTGTTGTTAATTCCCGAACCGGGGATAGGTACGGCTCCCGTGGGACCAGTGGTCGTCAGGTAGTACGTTGCCGCGTCGCCTACAAAAGCGTAGGCTCCGACACGCTCCATCCCCAACTTGCCCGCATCAAAGGCTTGGTCAAAGGTGAAGAAACCGCTATAGGAGTTGGCTCCGGTAGTTAGGTTGACGTTCCCATCATTCGAACTGAGCAGGGCGGCGGAAATACGCGTCTTATCGTCCACCGAGTGTCCCATGTACTCCAAGCCGAACTGGTTGTCGCCGATTTGCCCGAAGATGTTTCCGTCACCCACCGGGATGAAGTGATAAGTCTGATAAATACCGCCGTTACCGGTGAGCCACAGAGTGCGCTTTTCAGAAAGCAGGTTGTTGAGCTCAAATCGACCCAACCGGATGTTGAGCCACGGGCTACCCCCGAGGTTATCGAGGCGCGCATTGACGCTCTCAAAGTGAAAAGCGCCGGTTGGGTCCGACGACGGAAGCACATAGAACGAGATGTTCTTCTCCAGAGTTCCACCGGTATGGAAGTCGAGCCCGCTCAGGTCGAAGCCGGACGATGAGATGCGTAGGGCCGTCGAACCATTGACCGTTCCGGCGTTGGGTCCCGAGGTCGCGTAGGTGTCAACCTGATTAAGGCTGCTCAGGCGGTGCCAGATCGGCGTGATACGGAAAGTGACTGGCCAGTAGCCGGGGTTCTGCCAGATGGGAGAATCGCGCTCGTTCATCAACTGATAACCGTTGTCTCTAAACTTGAGTCCGAAGTTGTTCAAGGCGGGCCACGACTCGTGGCAGGCCGAGCAACGAAGTCCATACTTCCTGGCGAAGGCAGGTAACGCGCTCGCCGATTGGCTGGCGCCCAGGAGCAGAAAGACTAACGCGAAAGCAGCGGCAAGGACAGAAGTTACTCGCGACTGCTTCTGACAGAGACGAGACTGCGCCCACATACGCATGCTGCACTCCTCAGACAACTTCATAGATTTTGCAAAAACGAAATTTCGCGCCTCGCGCAAAGGGCGGCAGCCAGGCAGCGATCAGGCGTGAATGCCACTTGCCTGACTACTGCGTTGCCGCAGAAAGCACAAAATCTTTTCGCACGAAAACGCGACCACCCCACTAGGCGGTGCATAGTACTACCATGAGTAATGAAAGTGCAATAGGGTTGTAAGATTTTTTTTACAAATTATTTACATCTTGCCCCGAGTGTGACCGGGGGATGGCGCTCGGGGTGCTCGCTACGGGAGTTGACAGCGATCAATCCAGCGTATAAGACTCTTGCAACAGGAGCACCGGAGCCGGTCGTGATGCGGGACAAGAGTTTTTGCGGTAAGGGCTTGAATCGTTGGGTTGCGTTTCATGGAGCTACGCTTTATCTCACGGTAACCACGGTATTTCTTCTGCTCACTGTGGCGGCGATCCCCGCGCACGGCCGCGAAAAAGATGTTGTGGAGTACGGTGCGGGCCTGATCGTCAACATTCCGCTGCCGGAGCCCGAAGTGGCGCAGGTGGTGGAAGACGTGGCGCAGAACACGATTATTCGGGGAACCAAGGAATACAACAAAGACGAGTACATTACGGGCGCGGTCGCGGCTGCGTCGACGCCGGTTTTTCGGGAATGGACCGAGGGCGGCAAGGTTTTCTACAAGGTGCGGAAGCAGGCGCTCGATCCGCGAAATTTCAAAGACAGCGGCGATCTTGGAACGTTGGCCGTGCGCTACGTGGTGCAGGTACAGGGCTTCCGAAATACAGTTCTGCGTATTGACGCTCTGTTTGTGGAGGATTTTCGACACAGTGTCCATCTATCGAATGGCTCGGTGGAAAGCAGCGAGTACAAGGACATCCAGGAACACCTGGACGCAATCGAACTGATGAAAAAAGAGAACGCCGATGCCTTACAAGCGAAACAGGAACGCTTGGCAAAGGAAAACTTCGGCCTGGGCAGTGACACAGTTGTGCTGAGCACTCCACCATCGGAGACGTCCCTCGAAAACACGAATGGGGACAGCACAAACGAGCAAGCGGGGGCGCCCGAGCAACCCGCTCAATCGCTGGAGCAACACGTTGCCGAACTGCGCCAGCAGGTGGAGCGCATGGTCAAGAAGCCCGGGGCCCCGCTCAAGTCCGCTCCGTTCCACACCGCGAGCACACTGAAATCGCTGGAGCCCGGCGCCGAAGTTCTGATTCTGATTTCAACGCCTTACTGGGTCGGGGTCGAGACGCACGACGGACAGCACGGATGGATTCGACGGGATCAGTTGGAGCAGGTGCCATGACGCGGCAGAGTTCCCGATTTCCACGGCGATTACTGCGCGCGGCGCTGTCGTCTGCGTTTCTGCTGGCCGCGGCGCAGAGCGCTAATGCGCAAGCAAGCCCGCAAGCCGCACCCTACGAGCGCACCTACCGTCAGTCGAAAAGCGCGGTGGAGAAAGCGCTGAAGGAATTGCAACCGTCCATGAAGGGACGGCTGCCGGCGCTGGAAGGCTTCGCGTTGCTGGGCGATCATCCCTTGGACCGCTACCAGCGGGCGTATTACCAATCCTCCGTCCAGGTGAGTTCGACCGCGTCGGGCGGATCGGTAGTGCGGGTGAGCGCGAAGGTGACGGCGTGGTATACGGATTCAATTGCGTCTCGCTCTGGATATCAACTGCTTGCTTCAAATGGCCGGCTCGAATCCGATCTGTTGGACCAATTAACCGACCTGCTGACGACGAGTCCCAGTGCGGCGAACTCGCGCGGGAGTTCCAGCGGAGATTTTCCGGTAAACGCTCCGCCACCGGCGTCGGCTAAGCGGCCGGCAATTGCGCAAGAAGGAGTCGCGGACAAGGGCACCGCGCAACCGACCATTTCGGCGCCGATGCCGCGGTTGCCGGAGACCGGGCACACATTTCCTTCTTCGTTGCAGCAGGGCTTGTCGAGTCCGGCTCTGTCGAGTCAGCAACTGGCCGATTCGAAGAATTCGCAGAAGCCTCTGGATCAGCCATCCGCCGGCTTGCAGGCGGAGGCCGCGAGTCTGGAAGAAGTGCTCAAGAACCAGGCGCATCCGAAGAATCTGGTCGCGATAAAAAAATCAGGAACTCCGGTGGTTTCGACCCCCAGTCTGAATGGCAAGACTTTGTTTCTGGCGAGCGCGCACGATGAATTTGAGATGCTGGATTTCAACGCGGACTGGGTACACGTGCGGATTTCCGGCTTGTCGCGGGGATGGATCTGGCGCACCAGCCTGGAGATGCCGGAGGGCATTTCGGACGTTCCGCCAAACAGCCCGAATGCCGCACCGGCTGCGGCCGATCTGTTTCAGGTGACGCGCGAAGAAACTGCGCCCTTCCCAGGGGATTGGGAGCCACTTCGGGGCAGGAACGTGAAAATAATTTCGGTGCAAAAGATCCAGGAAAGCGAGAAGGACAGTGGCGCGCAAGCCAAGCTGGAATTCGCAAAATCCTTGCTCGATAAGAACTACGCGGAACTGGCGGCAAAATCGCAGGAATTATCCGGGGTGGTGTTGATCTTCGACTCGATCGATGGCGGCATGATCGCCGCCACGCTCCCGACGGTTCAGGCGTGGAAGGCGGGCAAGTTGTCCGACGCGGCACTTTGGCATCACTGCTATTTTGATCCACCCGAGACGTTCAATGTTTCCAGCCCTGCGGGCGGCCACTAGTCGCCTTGCCAGTTGCCAGGGAATGGGTTTTGGTGCGAGCATCGTGAGAGCGAAACGCGGGGTCGTTTTAAGTTTTGGCTTGACATTGAACCGATGGCGCGGTACCAATGCTGTCTTTCGGCGTTGCTGCGTTCCGTGGGGATTTTGGGGGTGAGTGCCGGTTTGAGCTAAACCGCCGGATGAGGGCGGAGGGAGCAAACGGGTTAGTGTGGGGTCCATGTCGCAAAAATTTGTTTCTCTGCTGCGCGATTACGCTGAACTGACTAAAGCGCGCATTACGACTTTGATCGTCCTGACCGCGTGGTGCGGCTATTTCTTTGGCGCGCACCGGATGGGCGTGTCATCGTGGTCGCTGGGCCTCGTCCACGCCCTGTTGGGTGTGGCGCTGGTTTCAAGCGGAACGGCGGCGCTGAACGAGGTGCTCGAATCGAGCGTGGATGCGCGCATGCGCCGGACTGCGCTGCGCCCCTTGCCTTCTGGACGCATGACCAGGGTACACGCGGCTATAGTAGGTCTGGCGCTGACTCTTGGCGGTTCCGCTTATCTGGCAACCTATGCCAACTTACTAACTGGGTTGTTGGTGTTCTTGACCGCGCTGGTGTATCTGGCCGCGTACACTCCGCTGAAGAAGGTTTCTCCGGTGTGCACATTTGTCGGCGCGTTTCCGGGAGCGATGCCGGTGGTGCTGGGTTGGACGGCGGTGCGCGGAAGACTGGAAGCCGAGACTCTGGTCCTTTTTGCCATTATGTTCGTCTGGCAATTTCCGCATTTTCTCTCGATTGCATGGCTCTATCGCGAGGACTATGCGCAAGGCGAAATTCGCATGTTGCCGGTGGTGGATTCCGATGGAAAGTCCACCGTGTGGCGAATTTTGGCCTATTCCGGAGCATTGATTCCCGTGAGCGTTTTGCCCGTCGCGATGGGAATGGCGGGACGCGTGTATCTGGTTGGCGCGATCCTGATGGGTGCGGCGCTCTTCCGTGTGTCCATGGGAATGGCGTCTCCGCAATTGCCGGCAACGGCTCCGGCATCGAAACGGTCGGCTCGACGCTTGCTGCAGGCGACGATCATTTATTTGCCGGCGCTGTTCGCGCTTATGATGGCTAACTCAGGGAGTTAGTCACCAGTAACATAACAATTCATCTAAGATCGCCGGGGATGCAGCCTATTGATTGGCCCTATCGGCGCGTCGTCCGCCGAACGCATGAATCGTCCTGGTGCCAGCTACCGGTTCGCCCCCATGCGAGAGCCCCTTTGGGATGAAGTACTCCTCACCGGCTCGGACGGGTATGCGCTTGTCATCAACAATCAGGGTGTAGCAGCCCTGCACGACGATCATGTATTCGTCGAAGTCATGCACATGTGGCGTGGACAGGGCGGTTTCGCGGCAAGTCCAGAATGCCACCTGGCTCCCGTCCAGTCCGTCGAAGACGTAACCTTCTACTCCGGGAGTCGCTTGATTGCTGGTTGCGATCCTGTTGGCAGGACGCTTTATGAACTCCGGGAAGTCGTCCATCGCCTCTCCTTCTACTGCGCGTGAACAATCATTGGGATTGTCGTCCGAACCAGGGCAGGCCAGCGTTACTCCAACTCCACTTCAATTTTCTTTGTCACCAGTTCGAGCTTTGCGATCCGAAACTTACGGATCTGCCCGATCCGCAAGGCTTCCGGCTTAGTTTCTTCGGCGGCAGCGCCCCTCTTCCAGCGCGCTTGCAGCATGGAACCTAGCGACGAAAGATCAGGCTTGGATGAAACTGAAGATGACGGCTCCTGCTTAGCTTGCCTGTCTTCCTTCGCCGAACCCTCCTCGGGGATGCGGCACGTTGCCAAGACGCCTTCGCCAAGTTCCACGCGAGCGCGGCCTTCGGAAACCTCGATCATGCGGCCAGTAACAATATCGCCTTCCTTATGTTCGGCGAGGTATTCATCCAGGCCAGTCGGAACCAGTTGTTTCATCCTCAGGCGTATGAGCCGCTTTTCCGCGTCGAGCGCGAGCACCTGCGCCTTGACCACTTGCCCGGCTTTCAACACTTCTTGCGGGTGATTGATGCGCTTCTCCGCGCTGATTTCGCTGACGTGAATCATGCCCTCAACGCCTTCGGTAAGCTGCACAAAGGCACCGAACTTCGTCAAGCTGGTTATCGGCCCTTCGATCACCGTGCCCGGCGCAAATTTTTGTGCCGCCCCGGCCCAGGGATCGCCCAGCGCGTGCTTCAGCCCGAGCGAGATGCGACGTTCTGCCGCGTTCACTCCGAGAATCACGGCCTCAACGGTCTCGCCCGGTTTCACCACGTCACCCGGAGTTTTCACTCGCTTGGCCCATGACATTTCGGAAATGTGAATCAGGCCTTCAATGCCCGGCTCGATTTCCACAAACGCGCCGAAATCGGCGATGCGGGTGACAGTGCCGTGCACCCGTTCGCCCGCCTTAAATTTCTCCGCGACAGCATCCCACGGATGCGGCTGAAGCTGCTTCATGCTGATCGCGACGCGCCGCTTTTCCGAGTCGATCTTGATGATCCTGGCTTCGATCTGCTGGCCTGTGGAAAGCACGTCCGACGGCTTGTTTACGCGACGCCAGGAAATTTCGCCGACGTGAAGCAGGGCGTCGGCGCCGCCGATATCGACGAACGCGCCGTAATCGGTCAGGCTACGGACTTCGCCCTGCACGGTGTCGCCTTCTTTGAGCTCCGAGTAGCGGCGCTCCTTGCCGGCGCGTTCCTCGTCCTCCGCAATGGCGCGGCGATCGACCACTACGTCTTCTTCTTCCACATCGAGCTTGATGATCCGGCAGCGAATTTCCTGCTCCACCAGCTTCTCCATTTCGGACGCGTCGTGGGTTCCGCTGCGCGAAGCGGGCATGAAGGCTCGCACTCCGATATCCACGCTCAAACCGCCCTTCACTACGCCCGTCACGGTGCCAATGATCGTCGACTTCTCGGCGAAAGCCTTTTCCAGCGACGCCCAGTCGGTGGGACGCTCGACCTTGCCGCGAGTAAGTTCGTAGTAGCCTTCGGGATCGCGCCCCTTGATGGTGACCTGCACTTTGTCGCCGGGCTTCGGCGGCTTGTCCGCGGGAAACGCCGTGAGCGGCAGAACACCTTCGGTCTTGAATCCAATATCGAGAACAACGGAGTCGGCGGTCACGGCAATCACCGTGCCTTCGCGGCCCTGAGCGCCGGGTTCGCGCTTGCGGGAATGACTCTGCTCGTACTCGGAAAAAATGTCCTTGAATGATTCCGTAGGCTCGTTGGCTGGCGTGGACTCCGGAGCGCTTGGGTTGGACTTGTTTGGGTCGGACGTACTTGGATCGGAGGAGGTCATTGGTTTGGACATGAGAAGTTACAGCGTCTGCGGCGTGATCCCGCAACTAGGATAACATCGCTGGAGATGATCGGGAGTGGATTTGGTGCACTTCGTCCTCCCCGACGATTGCTGCGACATCTCCCGAGCGGCAAGCTAACTCGCGCACGGCCTGAGCTGGTTCGCGGGATCACTCCACCGAGTGAGTGAGATCACTGAGCGGCCGGCTGATCTGTGCGAAGCTTCATGTTTCGTCTCGTCCCGGAGGGCAATGTTCACAGCAAGGATGTGGAGGATAACTTGCTGCATAGCGGCTGTGGTGTCCATGCTCAGTTTTGCCAGCGCCACCGAAAATGGCGGCAGTGTTTACCCGGTCGGCGTGGAAACGGTGATGACCGGAGTGCAGCCGCGTCCCGGACAGACCGTGCTCTACGAGTACACCTGCTTCTACACCGCGAATGAGTTCGATGACTCGAAGGGCAAAAGCGCCATCGCGGAATTCAAGCTTGGAGTTTTTGCTAATGCCGTCAAGGTAACCCACAACTGGGGAATTCACTTCCTGGGCGGGACGATCGAGAGCCAGATCGGGGTCCCGTTTGTCTATGAGCGACTGCGCACCGGATCAGGCACGTTCAGCGAGTTCGGCCTCACCAATATGAACCTCATTCCGATCAGCGTCACCTACCAGAAAGGCAATCTGCACTGGTATTACGAAGCTGATTTGTTTTCCTCCGGGGCCGGTTATTCAGCGGCGCATGCAGTGAACATCGGGCAGCACAACCAGGCGATTGCTCCTGTAGCTGGGTTCACCTATCTGCCGCGTCAGGGCAAAGGAGAAATCAGTTCGCGCTTTACCTACATTTTCAACGGCTACAACAAAGACATGCACTACCACAGCGGCAACGAATTCATGTGGGAGTACAACGCCGGCTATGAGATTTCAAAGAAGGTAGCGGCCGGTTTCAACGGGTACTTCTACCAGCAAACGACCAATGACCACGTGGAAGGGGTGGTTTTCCAAGACGGGTTTCGCGGCCGCGATCTAGCCGTGGGGCCGCAATTGCGGTTTCCACTGGCCAGGCATGTGGGGGTTGCCTTCAAGTACTACCGCGACACTCTGGTGCAAAACAAACCCCGCGGAAATGCATTTTGGTTTCAGTTGTCCGTGCCGATCGGAAGACGCGGCTTCTAGTGGGCAGCAGCCGCGATCAATGCCATGATGGCTAGGATAGGCCAGGTATCTTCCTGTTCATCGGGTCCTCCATCGTCAACGTTGCTGTGCGGCTTCGCCGCGAATGAGCTGAAACACAAACTGGTACTTCTGGTCGAGCTTGCTGCTGCCATCGGCTTGCGCCGCCGCCAGTGCCGTTTGCTCCTTAGCGGAGACACGATCCCAAGCCGACTGCACAATCTGGCGCCGATCGGGATGCAGCCGGTATTGCTCTTCGAGGGGAACGAGTTTGTCCAATGCGCCAGCGGCGGCCAGGTTTTCGAGACTTGTCTGGAAGGCTGTTATGGCGGCTTTGTGCGCGTCTGCGAGCCCCTGGTAGTACTCGAGCGCCGCGTCCTCGGCGGCGTACCGCAGCCTTTGGTCCACGTTTTGCCGGAATGCCGTATCGCGTTTGTACCGGGCAAGCAATTCAGGAGCGTATTGCTTGACCGCACTGGCGTTGAGTAGCGCCAATTCCGTGCCCAGTGGATACAACATCGAGTTATCGTTTGGCCGGTCGTAAATATGAGTGGCGCGCTGGATGGCCCAGTCATCCCACGTCTTGAGTTCGGCTTGGAGCTTTTTCTCTTCGCGCAGCGGGTTCGTCAGCGGCGGGTTGGGGTTCTTGGCAAACGAAGTGCTTGACAGACTACCAGGGAAAAGGAACTGTTTGACCCAGTCGTTCGCCACTGGCGGTGGATTTGGCGCTGACGCAGACGGGGAGCCGTTAGCGGCGCCCGCTGTTCCCGTCGGCCGGAGAATCGCTGGCGTCGAAGTTGTTGCTTCGAGTTGCACCGGAGCAGAGCCGAGCGGTTGGTCAAAACCGGCGCGCGCTTTTGCAGACGCATCTTCGAGCACCGGAGCTGTTGCGGCTGCCTGCGAAGCCGCAGCTTGCGCCTGCACCGGCGCCAGCGCCTGCGCTGTGGCGCCAGGGTTCGGCTGCCCGGCGGCCGCGTCGTTTTGCGCCGCGGTCAGCAGGCGCTGTTGTTCTTCCGGCGGAAGTTTGCTGACCTGCTCGGCCACATCCGCCAACTGCTGCGGAGTCATTTTGCCCGGATCTAACGTTGGATCCATCGTGGTGGCCTGGGCCGCTGGCCCGGCGCTACTATCTCCGGTTTTCAGTTGCAGGCCCGATTCGTTCGCTAGCGTCGGCGTGGATCCATTGGTTGCAGCCGCAGGCGTTCCAGGAGGCTGCCCGTTTCCATTAGGTCCGCCGGGGACATTCGCAACTGGCGCGGCTCCCGTGTCGCTGTCGCCTGTCTTCAGCGCCAGTCTTGAATTCGTCAGCCCCGATCCTTGCCCGGGACCGCCGGTGTAGATTCCCGGCAGTCCGGGAATCCCATACGGCACCGCGCCGTCGTTGAGATAAATGCCCGGCAACCCTTTGATTCCAGCTTGGCCTCCGGTGCTGTCGCCGAGCTTCAGTGTCAGACCAGGGCTGTTGCCCGCTACATCCTTCAGTTGAAGGTTGGGTAATCCGCTCAGCTTCAGCGTTGCCGACAGACGGTTATACATTGCGGCCAGTTGGCGCGCCTCTTCTTCCCGATGCTGGCGCTCGGCTTCGGCCTGACGGCGCTGCAGTTCCGCCATCATCTGCTGCTTCTGCAATTCCGCCTGCGGATTGGAATTCGAACTGAACAGCCATCGGCCGAGCGCATAACCGAGCTGGTAACCGGCTTGATTGAGGCCGTTGTACATGTTGGAGTTAGCCGCGGAAGAGTTGCCTCCGCTTCGGCCCCAGTTGGGGCCGGGCGTGCAGCTTACTCCATTGCTGGAACTGGGAGTGCCGCCGCACGCGGAGCACCAAGCCGCGTAGGACGAATAGTTCGCTCCCCATCCGTTGTTCGGAGCACTGCTGCAGTTCTGCGCTAATGCGGCCGGCGAACCCAACACCACCACCGCCAGAAAGAGAAGAGAAAACGCTATAACATTCTTCATGATTTCTCCCAACGATCACCTCCCAGCGAGGCGCCTGGAATGTCATCGTCTTACTTCGCCTTGGCCTGCCATACATAGATTTGGTCCTGGGCCTCACGAGCGTCTGCCGCGTTCGGCGCCAGCTTCAAATACGTCTGCATATCGGCGATGGCAGCCCTGTACTGCTGTTGCTGCTCCCCTTCCAGAAAACCGCGGTTGAAATAAGCCTGCGGGAACCACGGGGCGACACCGATCAGATTGCCGTACGCTTCGGTCGTTTTGGCGAAGTCCTTTTCCTGGAAATAAGTCTCGGCCTGCACTTGGTATTGCCGGGCCAGCTCCGGCATGGCTGGCTTAACCGCTAGCTTGGGATAGCTCCGAAACAGGCCGTCCAGGATTTTGACGTTGCAGATTGCCTGCCCGTCTGGCATGAATATGGTGCATTCCGAATATGCGGTGTTCCACGCTTCGAAGGAGGCCGGCCAGTCTCCCTTGGCCTCAGCCGTTTGGGCCGCTTCAATGGCCTTCATGGTGGCCGCGCCGCGCTTGTCCAGGTCGAACATTTCGAGCAGACGGTCTCCGCTGAAACTGGCCTGCAGCCGCGGGTCCCGCTGGAGTATCGCTGCATCCGCCTTGGTTTTATCGAGCTCACCGAGCTTCAACTCTGCGATTCCGCGAAAAATGTACAGAGGTATGTCGCTGGCTCCTAAGGCCACCGCTTTATCGAAGCTGTCAATCGCCTCCGCATTTCTGTTCAGCATTAACAGCGGGTATCCGCGCCATTCGTAGGCGGCTAGTCGCACTGGATCGGGAAGCTGGTTCCGAGGCTTCAGGGCTTCGTCCAATGCCGCCACCCCTTCCAAATAGCGTCCCACGCCGTGCAAGGCCAGTCCCCGATAAGCGAGGCACCAGGCATTCTTGTGGTCCCGGGCAAGGGCAGCTTCGGAATCCGCCAGCAGCTTGTCCCAGCGCTGGGTCTCCAGGTCCAGCGATGCACGCAGCACATACGGGTTTGCCTCCCTTCTGGGAGCCAGGTCGACCGCACGGTTGACATCGCGGAGGGCCTGATCCAGATCGCCTTGCTGGTTGTACAAGCCAGCCCTCAAATGAAAACATAGCCACGACCGTGTGTTTCGCTGGATGACAGACGTGATCTTGGCGATGGCTCCATTCGCGTCGGCCTTCAGTCCAGAGCTGTAGGCGTCCCAGCAAACTTGATCGTCGGCTGGAGTGGGCGGGTTGATAGCGTGGAGAGAACCCGGAACGACGAGCCACCCGCAAGCAGCCACCGCAAACAGCAATCGAAACATGGCGGAACGGGGTCCAATTTTCCTTTGCAAGACTTCGTATCCCTCTTTCATCGCTTTCTCTCTCCGTTGGGCATGCGGACGGTTCCGTTACCTGGCCTTCCTGAGTTCAGCCTCCCATATGATCATCTGGTCGCGCGCCGATTGCGCATCGGGTGCATCGGGAACCAGTTCCAGGTACGCTTGCATGTGGTGGGTCGCTTCGGAGTAATACCCCAACTCCGCGCAGAGCAGCGCCGAGTTGAAGTGACCTTCGGGCCACGTTGGGTCGATCTCCAGCCCGGCTTCGTATTCCTCAACGGCGTCGGTGAAATTCTTTTCTGCAACCGCATGCTCGGCCAATAAACGATGTCGCCGAACGTCTTCCGAAATAGCAGGCTTCACCGCGAGGGCGCGCCAGGCGGCCGCTGTCTGCTGGAACACGAGCCATGAGCCCCCCTGGGATCCCTGGTCTTCACCGCGGGCCGCGGAGCGCAAACGGTTCAGCGCAGTGGCGAAAGCCTGTGCCTCACCTGGCGTTGCCCACGCGATTGTTCCCACGAGTTCGCTGGAATACCCGGCTGGCCGTCCCAGGGTCGTGTCCCGTGAACGTCTCCCGTTTTCGGTCAACCAATAACAGCAGGGGTGCCTTCCTGGGTCAACGCCGAGTGTTCCGATGCTTCTCAAATCGATTGCGCAGGCTAAGGGCTCGGTCATATGCCCCCAGTAAGTTACATCGGCCGCGCAATCAATACGCCCGGCACTGACTGCTATGGTTTGAGTGCGCATGCTTACGTTGTATCCAGTTTTATCCCCGAACGCGTTGTGCCACGTCTCAACGCTGGAGAGAACCGTCTTAAGTCCGGTAATAACCGCTCTGCGCGCCTGCCAGACGGTCATGGAGCTTGTCTGAGATGCGGCGGCTGGCACTGCTTGAGAGTCCTTGCCGTGCTTTCGCCCCGCTGCGCCCGCCTGGGCCAAGGATGCGAGTACAACGAATAAGATGGCAACTGTTGCGAAACTTCTAGATACGCGAGTCATAAAAAACTCCTTCCCAAGTTGCGTGTGAATCGGTCATGTGGCCGAATCACTTACTTACGTGCGGCATGAACGCTGACGGCCGGAGACACTCTTGCGAACCATGCGTTCGCTCCTTCAACGGAAGTTCCATGGTGCCCACCATGGCAGCCACTTTGGTCCAATAACAATTTCTTGTTGCTGAATGACCGCATGGGCACGGAACTCGACGTTTTCGGGCTGAAAATCCACCGTCTGAAGCGCTTACGGATCAGAGCCACGGCCCAGCGCGCCTGCCAGATAGCCATCGAGCTCAGCTGCGCGGCGGCCTTTTTGTACAACTGAATGGTCGATCCCGAAAGGAGGAGGGTCAACAGTACTTCCGTAATCGACTCAGTCCGCTCAATGCGTCAATCATCTTTAGAGACACTGGTCTCCAGCGATGCCGCGGACGTCGGCTATTCGACACGATAATTGACCAGTTGCTCGGGGATTCCCGTCGAGACGTACTCAGGGTTCCCCTGATAGACCAGGACCAGCAAAGGGTTACTCGCCGCTCCCGCGCGGACTCCATTGCGGTGCCGATAACTTTGTTCTATAAAGTGATCGCCATGAACGCCACCAGGCTCACTTCGGAGGTGCCTTCTTACTTCGAGCCTTTGTGGGGAAGAGGACTATCGATGTTCATATGATGATCGAGATACTTCTTAACCTTATCAAAGTGCTTCGAGAGATCCTCCGCGATCGTCTTTTCGATGGCTTTGACCGGAGCTTCATTGTTCGCCATCTTATCCAACTTTTTCAGCATGGCATCAGCGGTCTCCCTCCCCAGTTGTTTGCGCATCCATGACCGAACATCCTTTTTCTTTGTTGCCATCACAATCCTCCTTGCGTCTGAAAGTTGACTAAAGTTCGGATCCACTACTCAGCTGCCGTCCCAATCTCGCTGGCGAGCCACCATCGAAGGAAGCCGTGAATATATCCGGAGCCAGTTAAGTGTTCTAAGAGCTGGCGCGCACTGTATTATCGTGCCGCAATACGTCCGGTCGTCGAGTCCAGGGAATGGGCATTTAGGGCATTCTGCCCTGGTGCAACGATCGCAGCCGCGCCTTTTTTCTGCGGATCGCGCCAATTCCGAAAGGCACTTTGTTAAATGCTCCTTTGTATCTCCAACCTTTCCGAGTGGATCGCCGAAGCTGCAGCAACGTACGTTGCCCTCATTGTCCACTTCCAACCTGTCGAGCGACTTGCACGAAACAATGTCTTTCAACCACCGGCCGGCGTACCGAAATCTCGGCGGAATCGGCATTTGCTGCAGCGGCGAAGGCGCAGGCTCAGCGTCAATGCAGCGTGTTAAGCGTGTGAGTTCAGCCGACTGCAGTAAGGCCGGCGATACCTCGCAGAGTTCGCAGGATGGGGATGCGCCTCGCAACCAGTCGAACATCGGGGACGGCCCGTCGGTTGAGGTGATAGAAACCAAGCGCGGTTTGTGCGTGCGATAAAGGTCCGTGTTGGAACATGCGATCACATACCGATCGTTCCCGGTACGCGTGCGCTTGCGCTTTACTTGGATGTAATGGCGGGCCGGAACCAGGTGCTCAGTCATCATGCAACGATCGCCTTGGATCCGTTCCTCGCTTTGATCGCACTTCAAGGGAGGATAGAGCTGCAAAACAGTACCGCCCACCGCGAGGACTTTGTGGAGCCACTCCGCCGTCTCCGCGGTCAATTCCCCTGCTTCAATGATGACCGTGCTGATGCTGTGCCTGCTTGCAGAAGGCACTTCGCAGTCATAGATTGCTTCTGCCGCCAGCACGCGGATCAAGCTTGCGTGCCTTTCCAGCATGCACTTGGGACGTGGACGCAGCGTTGTGACGTCGTACGCGTATCCAGTCGTCACGGGCAAGCCCATTTCGTCGATCGAGCAGTCAAGGTCGTAATGGGAGTGCGTATCCCACAAAGGTGTTCCGGGGAACAAACACAGGAAGTTGTGAGCGTAGTAGTCGATTGGCAGTGCTTTTATGAAGCGCAGAGTGGCTTCCCCATCAGCAGCTGTCTCCGTGGGCAGCCCCAGGATAACGCTGACGCCCACAGTGAAACCAAGTTTCTTAGCGGAAATTACGCTCTGCCGAACCTGCTCGACAAAGCGGCGCTCCGGCCCGAGGTCCTGGTCAGGCCAGTCCGGAGGCCGTACCTTGCCCGTGGCTCGCAGCACAGACGGCACCGCGCTCTCTAGTCCAAAGGCAATGCTGACGAAACCGGCGGCCCGCATCAGCTTCAGCAGTTCGTCGTCGACAGCGTCGGCTCGCGTTACACACGACAGGGTCAGTTTCAACCTGCGGTCGATGATCGCTTTGCACAGGCTCCGAGCCCGTACGGGCAGTAATGTAAAAGCGTCGTCATGGACAGGCACAAGGTAATGCTGCCCACTCCGCCGCTGGTGCGCGGCAATAAACTCCAACTCCGCCAGTACCCGCTCCACGGAATGCAGGCGTAGCTTCTTCCTCCCCAGTGCTGCGAAACAACAGTACTGGCATTGATGAGTACAACCGCGTCCGGTGAGCAGGCCGGTGCGGCCGTCTGGCAACATCCCGCTGAGATATGGCGATGGTCCTACATCGAGCGCCGACTGCACCGGAGCCGTGGCCCCCACCAGCGGCGGATCTGCGGTGCGAGCGATCTCCCCGTGTCTTCGGAATGCCACGCCCACCTGATAGTCTTCGGGAAAGGTGCCATCGAGCAGATCGCCAAGAACACGCGGCGCTGTTTGTTCCGACTCGCCCAGAATGCACAGGTCGATTGACTCGTGCCGCGCTAGCAATTCTTTAGCCCCGAAGGTTACACTCGGACCTCCAAACACAATTTTCATGCTGGGTTGCCGTTGCTTGATGCTTCGGGCAATAGACAGGCAGAGTGGGAAATTCGCATCGTATGCGGTGAAACCAATTATCCCTGGCCTCAGGGCAAGCAGGTCACGCGCCACCTCACTTACCGTTCCAGGCCGCGGGTTGAGATATTGGCAGCTCCTAATGCCGGATTCGGCCAGTGCCGCGCGGAGATATCCAACCCCGAGGTGACCGGCGAACGAAACTACATGTCCACTAGCAGGAGGAAAAACAAAAACGATATCGTTGACGGAAGCCGACGTGAGCACCTCTCGGGCAACATGTGGGATTACAGATCCAGTCAGGCCGACCGAAGCAATCCAGAGAATTACATGGTGGATGTTGCTTCAGCTAGAGTGTACGCCAAAGCATCACGGTCGTGAAGGACGACCCTCTATTCCAGGAAATCTCGATTCGGCAACGTTTCGGTGGGAGCGCATGAGGGGACAGGAGGACAACATACCGAGTACTGAGCCCGAGGCGCATGGACAAATTTATTCGTTATGGCCAACGGTATCGGCTTAGTCAACGATCTCGAGAATAGTGGATCAACTTAAGCGGAAAGATTGAGAGTCTTAATTTTCTTGGCCTGATCATTCTTGCTGCGATGTTGTTCATTCCCGTGGGCCGTAAACCGTCGGTAAACAGTGAACCACTAAGTAGGGCGTATAGCGTCTTCCGCTACTGCAACTTCGTGTATTCTGCCTTGGCTTGCTTCAGGATGGGGATGTCAGGGTCCGCATCTTTCCAGAGCGCGAGGAAGTCCTTGTAGGCGGCGCGTGCTTTCGCCGTGTCGCCCTGCATGGCGTAAGCACGGGACAGGCTGAGGCGCGCCAGCGCACCCCATGGAAAGTTCCCCACCAGTCCACGGTGGTCAATGAATTTCTGGAATTCCGCTGCCGCCCGGCTTCCGTCCTGGAGCATGAGATAGGCTTCCCCACGCAAATAAGCGGGGCACAGGAATATCGCGAGGTTCGTTGGTGAGCCAAGTTCGATCGCGCTCGTCACCTTCAATAGTTCGATTGCCCGGTTCGGGTCTTTGCGCTGCAAGGCGCCCCCCGCCCGGATAGTGGGCAGCCAATACCTCTGGACCAGCGTGTCCAGCGCGAAGGTCTTGTCGAGTTCGGTGGCCAGCTTCTCCGCCGCGGCCGTATCGCCTGCCCTTGCCAGAGCCAGTGCCGCCATCGCCCGCACATCGCGGTTTGGGGCCAGCTTCACTGCCGCATTGGCCTCGGCACGCGCCTGCTGCCAGTTTCCCGATTCCACCTCGCGCAGCGCTGCCGCCGCTTGGTATGAAGCGGCAGTCTCCTTGGCGTCGTTGTGCTGGGCTGATTCCATCGCCCGCCCAGTTAGCTCGTGCGCGTTCTTCAGCTTGCCGTACCAAGCTTCCGTGTCCGCTTGTGTGGCTAGCAACAGGTCTTCCGCGCCCGGCTTGCCCACGGCGGCGGAGACCAACTGCGCCATCTGCGCCGCATCGCCCCTCAGAAAAGCTAACCAGTAGCGGCTCTGGAGCAGTTGCTCGTTCTCCAGATTGCGCTCCTCCGCCTGCTTGTACACCGCATCCGCTTCATCCAGCCGGTTGAGGGTTGTGTAGGCGACGCCGAGGTTGAGATAGTTGGTCGCATTCTTTGGCTCCAGGCGCAGCGCCTCTCGCAACTCCTCCAATGCCTTTTCCCAGTTTCCCAGGGCGTTGGAAACGAATCCCAGATGTCTGTAAGGCGCGTCGTCTCTTGGGTAGGTCTGCTGCCACAGTTCGAAGGTCTGCGTCGCCTTCTCCAGTTCTCCCGTCGCGGTCAGGTAATAGTTCCCCTCGATGTCGAACCTCTCCCGTTCGCTCACCTTCTCCCGCAGCGCGTATGCCTTGCTTGCATTTTCGGCCCCCCGCTTCACTTCGTTGAGGTCGAAGTAAACCGCCGCCATCCAGGCGTAGGCCATGGCAAAATTTGGGTCAAGGTCCACCGCCCGTTTGAAGAAGGGCAACGCGGCTGTTTCCCCTTTCGCATAGTCCGTCTTTAGTCCGAGACTGTAGGCTTTCAGCGCCTCCAGCGATGGTGTGGTCGCTTCCTCCACCGGCGTGGCGTATTTCTGCACCGAGCTGTGTGACTCGCCCAGCTTGCCTCGCAAACTGATTGCCGCATTGTCCAGAGCCTTGAGCACCTCTTCCTTGCCCGCCGCCTGCTCCTGCGCTTCCGCCAGCACATCGCCCGTGTTGCAGTTCACTGCCTTCATGCCAATCACATACTGGCTGCCTAGCCCCGCAATCGAGCCGGTCAGCATCGCCTTGCTGCCCGTGCGCTGGCAAACCTCGTGTGTGACCTCCGGCGTCAACCGGTCCCCGGCCGGACGGCCCATCAGCTTCAATGTCTCATTCACCTTGCGCTCGGACACCAGAGCGAGAAACGGCGATTGCTCAAGCTGTACCGAAAGTCCCTGCTTCAGCGTGTCATCGAATACAGCATCACCAGTCCTATTGTCGAAATCGGAAAGAACGATGGTGTCCTTGTCGGTCAGGCGATTGCTTTGCTCATGCGATCGATAGTACAGCCCGCCCGCTGCCAGCAAGGCGACCAGCAGGACGGGAACCGCAACTTTCCACAGCTTTTCCTGTCCAGCCGAATGAGTTTTGGCAGCAGTCAACGTGCCCGAGTTTGCCGCCGGGCTCCGCCCGCTCTCGCTGTCCCGCTTCAGCCGCTGCAAATCCGTTCGTATTTCCGCCGCGCTCTGATAGCGCAGGTTGCGGTCTTTCTCCAGAGCCTTGTTGATGATGTCTTCCAGCTTGGACGGCACGTCGGGATTCAGCTGCAGCGCAGGCACTGGGACGCGGTTCATGATTTCCCCTGAAATCACTGCCGAGGTCTCACCGCGAAACGGTAACCTTCCGGTTGCCATTTCGTAGAGCACTGCGCCAAACGAGAACAAGTCGGTGCGTGCATCCAGTTCCTTCCCGCGCACCTGCTCGGGGGACATGTAGGCGACCGTCCCCAATGCCGTCCCCGGACTGGTCAAGCGTTGTTCGTCCATCGAACCGGTCTGTGTGGCCGCCGCTGCCATTTCGCTGGCAGAACTCATTGGAGTCACGACTTTCGCCAGGCCGAAGTCGAGAATCTTGGCGTTTCCGCGCTTGGTCACAAAGATGTTGGCGGGCTTGATGTCGCGATGCACGATGCCAGCGGCGTGAGCGGTGTCGAGCGCGTCCGCGATCTCAATTCCGAGCGACAACAGGGTTTCAATTTCCAGCGGACGACCCGCGATGCGGTACTGCAGCGTCAGCCCATCCAGAAACTCCATGACGATGAACGCGTCGCCGTGCTGGTCGTCAACTTCGTAAATCGTGCAGATGTTTGGGTGGTTCAAGGCAGAGGACGCCTTGGCTTCCCGCTGAAAGCGGCTGAGCGCCTGCGCGTCTTTGGCCACGTCGTCGGGCAGGAATTTGAGAGCCACAAAACGGCCGAGTTTCACATCCTCGGCCTTATAAACCACACCCATCCCGCCGCCGCCCAGCTTTTCGACGATGCGGTAGTGCGAAACGGTCCGGCCGATCATTAGGGGCAAATCTTACGAGGGTAAACCGGGCAAGTCAATGAAAGCCGTGGAGTTGGCCGAAGCTCAAAGGATCGTTGAAGTAACATCCCGTGGGTGTTGAAAAAGTCACTGTAATTAGCGGGCTGAATGGAAGCAGAAGCATGGCAAAAGGAAGGAATCCTTGCCATGCTCTGCTGGATCACCATTCTCCGAGGCGTGCTCATCATAATGAGGCAACACGATCCTTCGGAAGCGTTGTTCTACTACTTCCGCCTGGAAGATCAGGTTCCTGGGACACATCTGCTACGGCTCATCGAAAAACACATCAGCTTTGCTTTTGTGCGCGAAAAGCTGAAAGCGAGTTATGCATGTAAATTTCGCAAGTGGCAACGAAGTGGCAACAGAAGCGGCAAACGCCAACCCTGCTGCAATCCACTAAGCACCTCTGTTTACTGCCGTTTGAATCTGGTGGCGGCGGTAGGACTCGAACCTACGACCTACGGATTATGAGACCGTCGCTCTAACCACCTGAGCTACACCGCCAATCCGGAAATACGCGGAAGGGAACCAGGGACAGCCCGGAAATGGGCACAGAATCCCGCAGACGCGGGTGGACGCGTCCCTGACTCATTCTAAAAGTGCATGGAATGAGTGTCAATGGAATGTCGTGTCAAACCGCATGGCTCCATGCGAAACTGGGCGCATGAAAGTCATCGCTGTGATTCCGGCGCGCCTGGCTTCGACGCGCCTGCCCCGCAAGATGCTGCGCAAGATCGCTGGCGTCCCGTTGCTCGCCTGGGTGTATCAGGGAGTGCGGCGGTGTTCGTCGCTCGACCAGGTCGTGGTCGCCACTGACTCGGATGAAATCATGCGCTTCTGCGAGCAGCAAGGCTTTGCCGCGCGCATGACTTCGGCGGCACATCGGTCGGGCACCGAACGGGTCCATGAGATCTCGACCGTGATTCCGGCCGATGTTTATTTAAATGTTCAGGGCGATGAACCGCTGGCTCGAGCGGAGCATATCGAGAGTTTGCTGGCGGTGATGCAGGGCGCGGGGGTCGAGGTAGGAACGCTAAAAACGGCGGCCCCTGAGGTTGACGTCAACAATCCGAGCGCGGTGAAGGTGGTGACGGATGCCGCGGGGCGGGCCTTGTATTTTTCGCGGGCAACCATACCGCATGACCGCGACGGAGTGCATCCGCGATACTACAAACATCTTGGGTTCTACGGTTATCGGAAGGACGCACTGGACAAGTTCGTGCGCTGGCCGGAGTCGTCACTCGAGCGCAGCGAACGACTGGAGCAGTTGCGCTTTCTCGAAAATGGAGTTCCGATCTACGTGGCGGAAACGCCGTTCGACACTATAGGCGTCGACACGGAGGAGGATGTGCAGCGGGTCGAAGAGATATTGGAGAACAATTTGTAATCTTGTAATCGGGTAATTTGGCAATTTGAGAATCAGATTCGACCGGGGCAGTCGGGTGCGGCACGGGATCCGTTTCAAATTACCAGATTACAAATTACTCAATTACCAATTCTCTTCGCCCAGGCTTCGGCGGCGGCGACGCGTTTTGTGATCGCCGGATGCGAGTGGAGCAGCCACTCGACCCACCGGGACGGCGTTCTTTCGGCGAGATTCTGCTCGGCCAATTTATTCATCGATGAAATGAAGGGCTCGACACTGGCCACAGACTGAAAGCAATAGCGGTCGGCCTGCCGCTCGTTGAAGCGCGAGTAGGCATTGAGCGCGGGCATCAGCAAAAACGAGAGCACGGTCGAGACCAGAATCAGCAGCGGCAGATTGGCGAAATCGTGCATGGTCTCGAACATGTTGCGGCGCTCCACGGCATAGCGCAGAACTTCGTTGGCCAGCCAGAAGCCGAACAGCGTGATTCCCGCCTGCACAAAAATACTCTTCAGAATGTGCCGGTGCACGTGATGCCCAAGTTCGTGCGCGAGCACGGCCTCGACTTCATCGTCGGAATAGTTGTCCAGCAGGGTATCCGCGAGAATGATGCGCCGGGTCGCGCCGAGTCCGGTCAGCGCGGCGTTGGCCTTCTTACTTTTTTCGGAGAGATGCCACTTATAAACACCGCGCACGCGCGTTCCGGCGCGTTCGCTCAGAACGATCAAGCGGCGCTTGAGTTCCTCGTTTTCGAGCGGTTCGAATTTGTAAAAAATCGGAAAAAGCACGACCGGAGCGAGTTGCGCGAGCAATACGACGAGCCCGAGGAAAACAGCCCATGCGATTACCCACCAGTGCTGCGGAGACTGGCGAATGAGCATGTAGAGCAGTTCCACCACAATTGTGGCCATGACCAGTCCGATCAGCAGACTCTTAAATTCGTCCCAGAGCCAGGAGCGGAATCGCTGGTTCGAAAGGTTATAGCGATGCTCTAGCCGGAAGCCGTAGTAATCGAGCGGAGTTCCCAGCACTTTACTGATCAGCATCAGCATGAGGACGTAAAGGAAAACAGCGAAAGAGTAATTCTGCGAAGCGCCACGCTCTGCCAGATCGCGGAGCGTTCCCGTCCAGCCGGTTGCCAGGAGCACGACGAGTAGCCCGAAGCCGATTGCGAAATCGCCTAAACCCAGCCACCGCTTGATGCGGTTGTAGCGGCGCGATTCCGGTGAATCGGCGAGAACCGGTGCCATTTCCTTGGTGGCCATTATCGTGAGAGTGTTGTCACTATCGTATCGTGTTTCCAGGTTGGCCAGAACTCGAAAGTGCTGGCAAGCAGCTCTCGGCCTTCAGTTCTCAGGTTGGCTGTTAGCTCTGGCTTTTGGCTGGACGTATCTAACCGATCCGCGTCTAGCCCTGTCGTACAAATCGCTCACCGGTTTCAAGAATTTCCTCGACCAGTTCGGGAGTGGCCGCTTCGACATAGCACCGCAGCATATCTTCGGTACCCGAGGCTCGAAACAGTACCCAGGCGTCGGCGCCGTTGCCGTGCTTGGGAGCGTCGAGGAAAAACTTCACGCCGTCGCGATTCTCCTTGCGCAATATTGGATAAGCACCGAGCTTCGCAGTCTGAGGATCGGCGGCGCGGCGGATGGCGCTGTTCTTGAGCTCATCGGAAATGTGCAGATCGCGCCGTCCATAGTAATGCGCACCGAATTCACGCTGCAGGTCGGCAACTAACTGGCCAAGCGGCTTCCTTTCTTCCGCCATGACATTCGCCAACAGGAGCGCGTTGAGAATGCCATCGCGTTCCGGGAGAAAGCGTCCGTATCCGATGCCCCCTGATTCTTCTCCGCCGATCAGAATTTCATGCTCCATCATGAGGTCGGCAATGTACTTGAAACCGATGGAGGTCTCGCGCAGCTTGCGCCCGTACTTGGCGGCGATGCGATCGATCATGCCAGTGGTGTTGAAGGCTCGCACCACATCGCCCGGCCATTTCTTGTACACCAGCAACCACTTCAGCAAGACCGCAAAGCACTTGTGCGAATCGACGAAGCTCCCATCTTCAGCCACAGCACCGATGCGGTCGGCATCGCCGTCGGTCACCAGGCCGGCGTGGCACTTTTCTTTCACTACGGTTTCCTGCAGCAGCGCGACGTGCGGCAAAATCGGTTCGGGATTAATCCCGGGGAATAGCGGGTTCACTTCCTGGCGGATCGCTACATAGCGAATGCCGTGCGCGTCAAATATTCTCGGAAGAACGCCGCGGCCGGAGCCATACATGGAGTCGATGGCAAACTTGAAATTCGCGCGGCGGATCAGATCGAGGTCCGCGAACCGGGTGACTGCTTTGACATAGGCGGGCTTCAGATCTACTTCTTCGATTTTCGCGGGTGCCCCACCCATTCGCGTTATGTGCGAATGAGTGGGTGGGCCGCCACTGGGCATGGCGCCAGCGCCCAGCTCGTCTTCGATGGACTTCATGATCGCGGGCGTGGCCGAGCCTCCAAACTTCGCTTTGAATTTCACGCCATTCCAGTTCCACGGATTGTGGCTTGAGGTAACCATGACGCCGCCCGCTGCACTGAGCTTCTTGACGTTGTAGGAAACCGCGGGCGTGGGTACGTAGTCGTTGGCCAGCAGCACGGGAATATCTGCGCCGGCGATTACCTGCGCGACGATGCGGGCTGCGCGGTCGGACAGGAAACGCGTGTCATATCCGATTATGATGCCGCGAGTTGAATCTTCATGCTTGAGCACGTAGCCGGCAATTGCGCCCGCCACGCGACGCACGTTTTCGAACGTGAAATCGTCGGCAATAAGGCCGCGCCAGCCATCGGTTCCGAATTTAATTTGGGTCATAGGGTCCGTCGTTGGTCGTTGGTCGTCAGTCGGTAGCAAAGCAGCCGTCGGCCGTCGGTAGCTAGTCATTCGCAACACTCTTTCGGATTGTCATCCCGAGCGTAGCGAGGGATCTGCATTTACTAACGACTGACGACCAACGGCTTTCACACCAGTCTCTTCAGCTTCTTTTCATCCAGGTGTTTCACCACTTTGCCGACATCCTGCGACTGGTCAAGCGTGGTGATGAGCAGGGCGTCTTCGGTCTCGACAATCACCAGGTTGCTCACGCCGACCAGGGCGACAAACTTGTCGGGCACGTGAACATAATTATTCTTCGCATTCAGAGCAAAACTGCCGGACGCCGAGACCAGGCTTCCGTCGGCCGGTTTCGCCTTCGCTATATGGTGTTCATGCAGCGCGGTCCACGAGCCCAGGTCGTTCCATCCGATGTCGGAGGGTAGACAGAAGATACGCGACTGGCCTTCTCCTTTGGCGGACCGCGGCTCCAGAACCGCATAGTCGATGCTGATGTTTTCGCACTTCGGATAGAGCTTTCGAAAAGTGTCCGCGAACTTGCGCGTGCCATAAGCGGCGGCGATCTTTTCGAGCAGTGGAGCGGTGTTGGGAAGATCTTCGCGCAGCGCATTTGCGAGCGTGTCGGCGCGCCAGAGGAACATGCCGCTGTTCCAGAAGTAGTTACCCGCGTCGAGAAACTGCCGGGCCCGGGCGAGATCCGGCTTTTCGGTGAAGCGGCGCACGCGCAGCGAGCCCTTGCGATCGGGTGCGTCGTCCCCGGGTGAAGCAGCCTCGATATATCCGTATCCGGTTTCGGGGCGAGTCGGGCGAATGCCGAGCACAACGATGTTGTCTCCCGCAGCGGCGATCTCGATTCCCGCGCGGAGAGTAGCACGGTACTGAGCAGGCTCGGCGATGACGTGGTCGGAGGGAAACAGACCGAGCACAGCATCGGGATCGCGACGAAGCAAAAGAAATGCCGCTAGCCCAATCGCAGGCGCCGTGTTGCGTCCGACGGGCTCCGCGATGATCTGCTTTGGGGAGAGCTTCGGAAGCTGGTGAAGAATGGCGGAGCGCAGGTCGCCATTGGTGATGATCCAGAAACGACTCGGCGCGGTCATGGGCGTGAGGCGCGCGACGGTCTGCTGGATCATGGTCTCGTTGCCATCAAGCGCGAGCAGTTGCTTGGCGCGTCGCTTGCGGCTCAACGGCCAGAAGCGCGTGCCTCGGCCGCCAGCCAGAATGACGGGATAGAAGTGCGGGTTCGCTCTCACGGTCGTAGGAAGCCTAACATCTGCGCGGGGCACGGCGAAAGCGTGATGGAGAGCCGGGCGTCCCCGCCCGGCCGGACGGGCGAGACGCCCGTCACTCCACCGTGTTCTTCCTACATGCGCGTAGCGGGTTCGGGCACGGTCCCGCTGGGCACGCCGGCCTTCAGAAACTCCAACTGCCATTGCGGGCGAACCGTGAAACTCTGCAGGACGGCCGGAATCACCACTGCGTCGCCTTTGGCCAGTGTCACCGGGTCGCGGCCCTGCGCTTCTACAACTCCGCAGCCTTCAATGGCGACCAGTATCTGCGCCGAGGTTTTGCCGGACTCGACGGTTGAGAACTCCTGCGGCCCCTTCAATTCAAATAGGTCCACCGTGAAGTAGGGTGCGGCAATCATCGAAGACTGACGATTCTTGCCACCGTGAGTACTGACCGGCGCTGCGCGGATTACTTTGCCGGAGTCCGTGTGCTCCTTGACCGAAGCGAGGCCGCGCTCCAGATGCAGCGGGCGCCCGCGTCCGTAGTCGTAGAGACGATACGTGGTGTCAGACTGTTGCTGCGTCTCCACCATAACGGACCCCGGTCCCAGCGTATGCACCGTACCGCCGGCCACGTAAATCATCTCGCCCTGATAGACGTTGATCCAGTTGAGCAGCTCTTCGGCGCGCTTTTCATCGATCGATTGCTCGAATTGAGCTGCGGTAACACCGGGCTTCAGTCCGAGCGCGATCTGCGATCCGGGCTTGGCATGGGCCACGTACCAACATTCGGTTTTGCCCCAGGGCTCGCCGAAACGTTGCGCGGTGGCGTCGTCGGGGTGCACCTGAACAGAAAGTTTTTCTTCCGGAAACAGAAATTTCAGAAGTAACGGAAAGCGCTGCGGGTCGCGTGCGGCCGTGCCCACAAGTTCGGAGCCGTATTCTTTGCTCAGGTCCGCGAGCGTTCGTTTCCCGAGCGGTCCGTTCGCGACCACACAGTTGTCGCCGGTCAGCCACGCTTCTCCGATTCTTTCGTTGAATTTGTGATTTGGATAAATCGCAGAAAGATCGAGCGTGCCCCAGGGCCGCGGATCGAAGGCAGGCGACATCAGAAGTGGGTAGAGTTGGGTCATGCGGTCGAACTGTGAAACCAGTGCCGTGTTCCAGGAGGTCTTTGCTCGATTCCATGTTGTCATCCTGAGCGAAGCGGACCCATCGATTTGAGTGAACGATGCAGAGGTCCTTCGCTTCGCTCAGGATGACAACTCGAATCTATGCCGGAAATCTATGGGACCCGACTACAGTCCGCCAAAGAACTTCCTCATGCGCTCCAAGCCGCGGTCGAGTTCGGCGATCGAGGTAGCGTAGGAGACGCGAATGTGTTCCTTGGTGCCGAAGCCTTCTCCGGGAACCGTGGCAACGTGGTTCTCGCGCAGGAGTTTGCCGGCGATCTCGGAGGCTGAGTTCATCCCGCTGCGTCCAAAAAATTCCGAAACATTGGGGTAAGCATAGAAGGCGCCTTCCGGCAGCGTGCATTTCACATCGGGTATGGAGCGCAGTCCCTTCACCACGTGATCGCGCAGCTTGATGTACTCCACCCGCATGTCTTCCACGCATTGTTGCGGGCCTCTCAGCGCCGCGACCGCCGCTTTCTGCACCATCGAGGTTGGGTTCGAAGTGGACTGGCTCTGCAGCTTCTGCACGGCCGTGATGATGGGCGCCGGGCCGAGCGTGAAACCGAGACGCCATCCAGTCATGGCGTAAGTCTTCGAAAGCGATCCCACGACCAGAAAGCGGTCGCGGAACTCGCGCAACGAACCCACCGAGAAACGCTTGCCGGTGTAGCTCAGATAGACATAGCACTCATCGGAAATGACCCAGATGCCGCGCTGGTGGGCCAGTCGGATGACTTCGGTCATGTCTTCCGCACTCATCACGGCACCCGAAGGATTCGAGGGTGAATTCAAAATGATGAGCTTGGTTTTCGGCGTCACCAGGCGCGCCACCATGTCGGCGGTGACGCGAAAGCCCTGGGATTCGTCACTCTGGAGCAGCACACAGTTGCCGCCGGCGTAGCGCACCATGTCCTTGAACGAGACCCAGTAGGGCACGGGAAGAATGACCTCGTCGCCATGGTCCACGAGCACGGAAATGACGTTGAACAGCGCGTGCTTGCCGCCCACCGAAGCCGCGGTTTCCTCGCGCCGGTAATCCGAGTCGAAGTCCACGGCATGACGGTGCACGATGGCGTCCTTCAGTTCGGCGGTGCCGCCAACCGGGGTGTACTTCGAAAAATTCGCCTGGATCGCGGCGATAGCGGCGTCCTTAATGTGCTGCGGCGTGGAGAAGTGGGGTTCGCCCGCGCCGAAATCCACGACATCAATACCCTGCTGCCGCAGCTTGTCAGCCTCGGCCATCACTGCCATGGTAGAGGAGGGCTCGATGCGATTAATGCGCTCCGTCAGGCGGACGGGGTGGGTGACGGGTGACACGACTGTGCTCATAATTTCTTTTTCCTGGACCTGGTCTTGCCCTCGGAAGGCGTCTTGCCCGCGGGCTGCTCGTCATTCTCGAATTTGTGAGCCACATCCATTTTCTCACGGAGCTTCTGCCCGACGAGTTCCGGCACCAGGCAATCAATGGATCCGCCGAGTTGCGCGACCTCGCGCACCAGACGCGAACTCACATAAGAATATTTTTCGGCGGGCATCATGAATACCGTCTCCAGGCCGGGCTGGATTTTGCGATTCATCAGCGCCATCTGGAGTTCGTACTCGTAGTCGCTAATGGCGCGAATGCCGCGCAGGATGGCCTGTGCCTCGACCCGCAACGCGTAGTCCACCGTAAGGCCCTCGAAAGTGTCCACCGAGACGTTGTCAAAGCCCGCGGTCATTGCCTCCAGCATCTTGCGGCGGTCGGCCACGCTGAACAGCGGGTCTTTCTCGGGATTCCGAAGAATGGCAACGATCAGTTCGTCGAAAATCTTGCTGCCGCGCTCGATCAGGTCAAGATGCCCATTGGTAGGAGGATCGAACGATCCGGGATAAACGGCTTTGATGCGTTTCACAGGCCCTCGGTCGATGAAGAGGATTGTATGCGGAGGCAAGCAGGGATGGCAATCGGAGGGTGATCTACGGTGCGATGGAGAGCCGGGCGTCCCCGCCCGGCGGACGGACGAGGGCGCCCATCTCTCCATCGATTACCGCTCGTTGCTACCGTCTGGCCGCCGGCACTTTCACCGCTTCCGAGGCGCTCGGCATCGTCGTAACGCGTCCCTGCATACCGGTAGCTTGCGCCGGAACCGCAGCCGGAACCGCGGTCGGGGTCAGTCCCAGAGCCTTGCGTACTTCGGCATCGAGCTTCGCCATGGTGTCTTTGTTTTCTTTCAGGAAGGCTCGTGCGTTCTCGCGTCCCTGCCCGATGCGCTCCCCTTTGTAGCTGAACCACGAGCCCGATTTCTCCAGGATATTGTTGTTCACCGCCAGATCGATCAGGTCGCCTTCGCGCGAAATCCCTTCGCCATAAAGAATGTCAAATTCCGATTCGCGAAACGGCGCCGCCACTTTGTTCTTCACGATCTTGACTCTTGTGCGCGAGCCGGTGACCACATCTCCTTCTTTAATGGCTGCAATGCGCCGGATGTCGATACGAACCGACGAATAGAACTTCAGCGCGCGCCCGCCCGTTGTGGTTTCCGGGTTACCGAACATCACGCCAATCTTTTCGCGGATCTGGTTGATGAAAATCAGGCAGGTGCGCGATTTCGCAACCGTCCCCGTCAGTTTGCGCAGCGCCTGCGACATCAAGCGTGCCTGCAGACCCATATGGCTGTCGCCCATTTCGCCGTCGAGTTCGGCCTTCGGAACCAGGGCCGCCACCGAGTCCACCACCAGCACGTCAATGGCGTTCGAGCGCACCAGCGCTTCAACAATTTCCAGCGCCTGCTCGCCATAGTCGGGTTGCGAGACCAGCAGGTTGTCAACGTCCACGCCCAGTTTTTTGGCATAGCCCGGATCGAGCGCATGCTCGGCATCGACGAAAGCCGCCATCCCTCCGGCCTTTTGCGCCTCGGCAATCACCTGCAAGGCAATGGTGGTTTTGCCGGAAGACTCCGGGCCGAAGATTTCCACGACCCGTCCGCGCGGCACGCCCCCCACGCCCAGCGCGGCATCGAACGAAATCGCGCCCGTCGAAATCACCGCGATCGGGACGATCGCTTCCTTCGACCCCAGCCGCATGATGGAACCTTTGCCAAACTGCTTTTCAATCTGCGCGAATGCGAGATCAATCGCCTTGGTACGCTCGTTGTTGCGATCATTGTTGCGCTCAGTGTTGCGTTCGTCTGCTCGGCTACGCTCGTCGGCCATAATGGCTGCTCCTGTTTATGAATCTGGAATCTGAGCCTACACCCGCGGGCTGGAGCGTGAAGTGTTGGCTGTCACATCAGTTTCGGTCAGTTTAGCACGAAGCGAATAAAAGGCGAAGCGTGAAATGCGTTGGCATGGGTGATTCCTGGGTGGTCAGAGGTTGGATTGCAGACGTGCCGCCCGGATTCTAACCTTTGTAATCTAACCTCTGACCTCTGATCTTCGCTTCTGACCTAACTCTTTTCTTGCTAGACTTCGCTCATGCGCGAAGACAAGCAGAATGGCAGCAGCTTCCAGCGAGGCACAGCAATCGTCGGCCCATCCCTCTACCTCGTCGCCACGCCTATCGGCAACCTCGAAGACATCACCCTGCGCGCCCTGCGCGTGCTGAAAGAAGTCGACCTGATCGCCTGCGAGGACACGCGCCAGACCCTGAAGCTCCTCAGCCACTACGGAATCCATACGCGCACCGTCAGCTATCACGAACACAACGAGATGACCAAAGCCGCCGAACTGGTTGTCGATCTCGAAAGCGGCGCCAAGATTGCGCTCGTCACCGACGCCGGCATGCCCGGCATCTCCGACCCGGGATTTCGCCTGATCGCGCTCGCCATCCGGCATCGCGTGCCGGTCGTACCGATTCCCGGGGCATCAGCATTCCTCGCAGCGCTGGTCGCAAGCGGCCTGCCCACTGACTCGTTCCGCTTCAGCGGCTTCCTCCCAGTGAAGGCAGGACAGCGCCGCAAGCTGCTCGAGAGCATAAAAGGGTCCCCGCGCACGCAGGTGTTCTACGAAGCGCCACACCGGTTGCTGGAGACGCTTTCCGATGTTTCCGCCGTTCTAGGAGAAGCCCGCCACGTGGTCGTCGCCCGCGAGGTCACAAAGATGCACGAAGAATTCCTGCGCGGACGGGCAGGCGAAATTCTTCAACAACTCAAAGCCCGCGGTGACGTCAAAGGCGAAATCACGCTCCTGATTGCCAAAACCGAAGAGGGAGCGGCTCCGTCCACATCCGAGACCGTAAGCCTCGCCCGGCGCGTGCGCGAAATCATGTCCGAAGAAAAGGCAGACGAAAAAAGCGCGCTGAAGAAAGTGGCGAAAGAGCGTGGGATCGGGAAGAGCGAAGCGTATCGGGAGTGGCAGCAGAGCAAGTAGTAAGACGAACTTCTCGATCATCTTTACAGCCTTCATCAACCGCCAGAGCCATTCCTCCCGCGCCCGATCAATTTCAGAAACATTCTTCGAGCCCCACGTTCTTTCAGCATCTGCCGAAGGCGTTTCGCGCCGGCCACGATGACTGGCTCCGGGAGCAGCGGAAACTGTCCAACCAAGCCAGGCTTTCGCCGGTCTAAAATACGGCCAACCAGTTTTTGCTCGTAAACGGTCCCGGCAATGTAAACACGCGGCTTGGAACTGGCATTCAAAACCTCGAGCGCCTTGCGCACGAAGGCTTCTTTCAGTTGAAGGTCGACGTGGCCATGGAGTATCTTCACGCGTCCATTCAAGTATCCCTGGCCGCGAAACTTGCAGTTGTACTCCCTGGTAAGCGTGGCGATGCGCGCTTGGTTGCTGTAAACGGCAGCTCGAAAAAAGGGTTGATCGTTTATTTCCTGGCCGGGGTGGTCTTTAAGGAACGACCGATAGAGCTCTGACCAATCCTTCAATACACTGTCCATGCACGGCGATCGCTTGTAAGCCAGAATGCCGGTATTGAACTCTGGAAAGCTGGGCGGAATATCCGGGCGGGGATAGCGATTCCACCAATCTGTGTTCAGATACTCTTCATGGGTTGCGGCAAAATCAAACTGATCCAGCATCGTAAATAGTTCAGGAACGGGCTCGACGATGTAGGTATCGGCGTCGACAAACAATGTCCGCTCGTAGGGAGTCTGTTGGAAAAACAATGTCTTGTCGTAGAAGCCATCCTGTGAGCCCTCTACGCGGATGACCCTTTCGAAATCGGGACTCTCCAGCGGGAACTGGCTGAACACGGTGATCGGCAAATCTGGCATCGCACGCTTCAGACTCGCAGCAGAATTCATGAGCAACCCGGTGTAGCGCGAATCCTGCGTGATGATGTAGATGGCGCCAAGCTTCATTTACTTGCCCAGTACTTACTTGCTCAACTCTTTCTTCACCGTCTCGCTAACCATCTTCCCATCCACCCGCATCCCCGCTGCGGCGAAGCGCGCCATTGCGGCTTTCATCACTGTCCCCATGTCTTTCATGGCAGGAGCGGGCGTCATCTCGGCGATAGCCGCGCGGACCCCCGCCACGATTTCTTCTTCGCCCGCAGCCTTGGGCAAGTACGTTTCGATCAGCTTGATTTCGGCGGCTTCTTTGTCAGCCATCTCCTGGCGTCCGCCCTTGGTGAACTGCTCGACCGAGTCTTTGCGTTGCTTGATCAGCGTAGAGAGCACCTGCTGCGACTCTTTGTCGTCAAGCGGCGCCATCTTCTCGATCTCGCGGTTCTTGAGCGCGGTCTTGACCATGCGCAGGGTGGAGAGTCGCTGCTCTTCGCGAGCCTTCATGGCCGCGACGATGTCTTTCTGGATTTGGTCGATGAGGGGCATGGGAGGATTATAGAACGCTGCAAAGCTTAGAGGTCATAGGTCAGATTGCAGAGGTTAGAACCACTCGCTGCGAGCTACGGGTTTCACTTCTGCAATCTAACCTCTGACCTCTGACCTTTTCTCTGACCTTCCTTCCCCAACCACAGGCTTTCGAATATTCTGGTTCCCATGCTCAAGAAGAACAGGCTTTTTACTCCCGGGCCAACGCCACTGCTGCCGCAAGCCCAGTCGGCGATGGCCTCCTATGGCGCGCACCATCGCACCGCCGATTTCCGCGCTCTGTTCACGCACGTTCTGGCCGGCGTGAAGGAGTTCATCGGCACAAAGAATGACGTGCTCGTACTGACCTCGTCAGGCACGGGTTTCATGGAAGCCTCGGTCTCGAACCTGACTTCGCCCGGCGACCGGGTGCTGGTGCTGACCGCCGGCAAGTTCGGCGAGCGCTGGACATCGCTGGCCAAGGCGTTTGGCTGCGCGGTGGAGACGGTGACCGCTCCCTATGGCGAAACGTTTTCGCTCGAGGAAGTGCGCCGCAAGCTGACGCCCGAGATCCGCTGCGTTTATGTGCAGGCGACCGAGACTTCCACGGGCGCGCGGCATGACGTCGAAGCGATCGCGCAGCTGGTGCGGACTTTGCCGGAAACTTTGTCTGTCGTCGACGCGATCACTGGCTTGGGTACAACGCATCTCGACGTGGACGCATGGGGAATCGACATTATCCTCGGCGGCTCGCAGAAGGCGCTCATGATCCCACCCGGACTGGCCTATGGCGCCATCAGCGAGCGGGCGTGGCAGCGCATGGAGCGGGCGAAGTCTCCGCGGTATTACTTCGATCTGCGGAAGGAAAGAAAAGCGGCGGCCAAGTCGGAGGTGGCAAACACGCCCGCGACCACCCTGTTTGCCGGAATGGCCGCGGCGCTCGATTATGTGCGTCAAATGGGGAACGGCAACCTTGCGGCGGGGCGCGACGCTCTAATCGCGAACGCGGAGTTGTGCGCGGCGATGACGCGCGCCGGCGTCGAAGCGCTGGGACTGAAGTTATTCGCGCCTAGTTCTCCCGCAGCCGCGCTGACGGCCATCACTCCGCCGGTCGGCACCGATTCGACGGCCATTTGCAGGCGCTTCCGCGAACAGTTTGGCGCCGTCGTGGCCAACGGAAATGCGGAGTTGAAAGGGCAGCTTTTCCGCATCGCTCACATTGGCTACTACGATTATATGGACACGGTAGGAGTGCTGGCCGCACTCGAACATGTGATCGCCGAAGTTACAGGGAACGCGGTCGAGTTTGGATGCGCGGTGCGCGCGGCGCAGGAAGTTTACGCCAGAGCGCAACGTGCAGATCCCTCGCATCGCGAGGGATGACAATTTCTGGAAGGAGCCAATCGTGCGCCACGCCCGACCCGGCTTCACCATGGACGTCTAACCGGCGGCAGTCCCCTATGCCGTCCGCGCCCGCACCCGGTTCTCCGCTCGCAGGTGCGCCACCACCAACCGTATGTCCTCGAAGCTGACATAGGGCGGCACCGCCTCCTTAATATCTCTTAGCCGCTCGATTCCCTGCGTCAGGCAAGCCGCCTCAATCAGCGGCTGCGCGTCGGGCGAAATCCACTTCGGATCCAGTTTCAGCTGTCCGGTTTCGATCAGGTTCGCCACCGTGCAAACGATTGTCGAAACCTGCCGCGCCCGAATGCGGGCAATCTCCTCAAAGTTGCGCCCCTCGTTCAAAAGCCGAAGCGTCTGTTCCGCCGGAGCCGGGTCCTTAGCCACTGTCGGCGTGGCGCGCGCTCCAGCGCCAAAGTTCCGCAAAGCCTGGAGGATTTCCGCGCCGTACACATCGGCCTTTTTTTCGCCAATGCCGGTTACCTGCTTCAACTCCGCAAAATTCGCCGGACGCCGTCGGCACAGCTCCTCCAGCGTACTGTCGTGCAGAATAATGTACGCGGGCACTTTGTTCTCCCGCGCCATATTTCGCCGCCATTCGCGCAGATACTCCGCCAACGCCGGATCGGCTTCCGCCGGCGCCGCGTCCCGCACCCGCGGTTTTTCGGATGGCAGCAGCGGCGTGTAGAACGACGGAGAAGACGCGGACGGCAAAGACATCTTCCTCGCCGCGACCGTCGGCGTCTCAACTCTTACCTTCTCCTTCAGCCATTCGGGTTTCGCGCCACAATTGTCGCAGTTCCCGCAGCGCTCCCATCGTGGAGCCTCTCCGAAGTGCAGGCAGATCTGCCGCTGGCGGCAACCGTGCGAATCCGCGAACCGGCTGATCACGCGTTTTCGTCCGGAGGCGCGCTCGCGCTCCGCGTCATCCGAAATCTTGTTGATGAAGTATTCCAGCAGGATGTAGTCCCGCTTCTGCCACAGCAGCACGCAATCCGCCGGACGCCCGTCCCGCCCGGCCCGGCCAGCCTCCTGGTAATACTGCTCAATAGACTGCGGCACCGACAGGTGAATCACCGCCCGTACCGCGGGCTTGTTGATGCCGAGGCCAAACGCAATTGTCCCCACCAACACCCGCACTTCGTCCGACATCCATCGCTCCTGATTCTGCCGGCGCATCGAAGCTTCCATCTTCGCGTGATAAGGAATCGCCGCAATCCCACTCTCCTCCAGGTATTCGACCGTCTCTTCCACCCGTCGAATCGTGGGTGAATACACGATCACGCTCTCTCCCGCGTAGTGGCGCAAAGCGCGGCCAAGCAACTCCATCTGCGTCCGCGGTTCGCATTCATGCACCACGTAGCTCAAGTTCTTCCGGTGGAAGCTGGCAATGTAAAGATCGGGATCGCGCATTTGCAACTGCTTCAGAATGTCGTGGCGCACCCGCTGCGTTGCACTGGCTGTGAACGCCGCGATCGGAAGATTCGGGAAGGTGGTGCGCAGGCGGCTGAGCTGGCGGTACTCTGGTCGAAATTCGTGCCCCCACTCTGAAATGCAATGCGCTTCATCCACCGCAAAGAAGCCCACCGGCACTCTTGCCAGCCACTCAAAAGTATTTCCGGCAGTCAATTTCTCCGGCGAAAGATAGATCAGCCGATATTCCCCGCGCGCCGCTTTCTCCATCACCTCGCGTCGTTGCTCCCAGCTCTGAAAACTATTGATCGCCGCCGCCGGAATGCCCATCTGCGCCAGTTGCGCCGCCTGGTCCTGCATCAGCGCGATCAGCGGAGAAATCACCACCGCCGTCTTCCCCGAAACCACCGCCGGAAGCTGGTAGCACAGCGACTTCCCGCCTCCGGTCGGCATGACCACGCAAGTATCGTGCGCGGCCAGCAGGCTCCGGATAACCTTCTCCTGCTTGGGGCGAAACTCGTGGTATCCCCAGTAGCGCCGCAGCACTGCCACCAGGTTTGGACCAGCTTCCGGCATTCCTCCTTCGGGCGTTCTTCCTTCAGGCATTCTGTGGGCAGTATAGCCTTAGCGCTACTCTCAAAGTCTGTGAGCGTTCGACGCAGAATTTGTGATGAATTGGGTGAGAGCAAGAAAAAGGCCGGCTCGCAAGCCGGCCTTTCTTGATGATTCGGCGCGGACACTCTTGTCCGCGAAATTTACTTCTTCGGCGCGATCGCGTCCTTCGCGGCTTTCGCCACGCGGAACTTTACCACCGTCTTCGCCTTGATCTGAATTGGTTCGCCGGTCTGCGGGTTGCGTCCCAGGCGGGCCTTGCGATGCGCCTTCACCAGGCGGCCAAGGCCGGGTATAACAAATACACCGTTCTTCTTCGTCTCTTTAATCGCCGTGTCTGCCAGGTGCTCCAGAAAAGTCGCGGCTGTCTTGTTGTTGGTGCCGAGCTTCTCGGCCAGGTGGCGGGTGAGTTGGGTCTTGGTCATACCAGAAGCCATGAATTCCTCCTTCAGGAACTTACAAATTTGCGTGTATCCATCGCATAGTAGCGCACTACGCTGTGGAAAAGTAGCACTTTATGCAGATTTTATGCGGTTCCCAGTAAGGCACCCCCTTGAAACTCGGCATAAAATGGGGGTCGGGCGGCCGAAGAACGCCCAAATGGCGGGTTTCGAGCCAAGACAATGCTCCAAATCGACGCCGTTGGGCATCGAAAAGCAAGTTCTTCAGCGCGCCTGCAGCCTGCACGCATGCGAGACGCAGTACCGGTTCCGCGCAAACCACCGATAGCCCACATGGATCAACCGGTTGAACCCGGGCAAACTGAAAATCGCATAGAAAGGCCACGCCCACCAGATCCGTCGCGTCACATACAAATAAACATCCGCCCCCGAAATCAGCTCACCACTAACCGTCAGCAACCGTATGTCGGTGAGCAATTCCTCACGCGGCATCTTAAGCCGATCCGCAACCCAAGGCTCATCCAGCGAGGCAATCTCGAATCCGCGCCGCCCGAGCGTTCCCGCCCAAAACTTCACCCAACGCGAGCAGAAACCGCACTGCCCATCGTAAAGGACCACGCCAAGAATCACGCCTCGAACCAACCGTCGGGTTTGAGCGCTCACCGGCACACTCACAACCTTCGCCCCCGCATCACGCTAACCGCCGATCCTTCCGCCAGAAAGGCGGACTGCGGCTTACCCTGAAGCACCGCCGCGATATCTTTTCCGTAGAACTTTTCCGCATCGCCCTCAAACGCCGACTGCCGAACCTGCCAGACTCTCCACGACGGATGTGTCACGCGGTATTCTACGCAACCGCCGCCAGGCTGAGCCGCATATCCCCAGTAGTGCTCGGTAATGAACTGTTCCACGGAGCCCTCGCCTGGCAGTTCAGGATTGCCCACGGTTTCAAGGTTAATCTCGCTCCAACACTTCCCGCTCCGCCATCGGTACGCTACCCGACGGCTATTATCGCCAATGGAGCGAATTTCGTGCACCATGGGCAGCGCCACATAATTTTCGTTGTAGAAAGTGCGGGCAACGAATGCAATCGCCCGGCGCGGAACCACCTCCCGGATGAACACGACTCCTCTCCGCACTTCGTTCCCCGCTTGCCGTCGGACGTAACACCGCAGGTTCACTTCATCGAAATTCGAGTGCATCGGAATCGGCAGGAACCCGAACAATCTTGTTTTCAGGAATCGAAATCCGACGAGGCTCACAAAAACCTTTTCGTTCCAGCGATCGAGTTCGGTGCCGGCAGGGACGAACGGAAGAAGCAGTGCGGCGTCCACTTCATAGTTCAGCATGGCCAGATGTTGCCATTCCGCGGTGAGAAAAACTCGGTCGACGCCCACACATTTAGGATGGTCGAACCGGGCGGTCCGATTCATTGGAAGAGCCGCGTCTGGCGAGTTACTTGCCGCAAGCCCGCAGTTAGAAGCCGGTAACTGAGAACTCTAAGCGCTACGGATCGTATACCGCGCTGCCCATGCCGGCCTGTCGGGCGGCTTCCTGCATCGCAGCAAGATTCTTCTTTTGTTCTTCGAGTTGCTGCTGCATTCGCGCCACGTCCTCTTGCTTCTTTACCTGGCGCTCGTTGTGCTGCACACCGTTGTAGTATTCGTTGGCCACGACGAAGTGAACGGAATCATTGAGCTTGTCGATTTGCGCTTGCTGGTTCGCAATCGCATTTTTTTGCGCCAGAATCTGCCTCTTCCATTCTTCGGCCGACTGGCCGCCCGAAGGAGTTTTCGGAGACACTGCCTCCATTTTCCCTTCGCTTTCGCGCGGCCCCGCGTCCAGGTCCGGATTCTTCGGAAGGTTTTCGTTCGTGATCACCTTCGGCCTCGTGGTGGATGATGCGCCCTTGGCCTTCTGCTTCTCCCGATTCTCGCGCGCAACATCGCCGAGCGACTGGCCATACACCGCCGCAGTCATCAACAGCACGATTGGCAAAATCTTCAGAGCAATTCGACGCATCAACCCGCTCCCACGCAGAGCAATTTTTCCTCTTCCACTTGCAATGGTAACCCCGGACCGATGCAATCCGTAATTACCCGTGTAACTCGTGTCTAGAACGAAGGTGCTGACCCGATTCATTGGAGAATCCGCAAGCGCGGCTGGCGCTACGGATCGTATACCGCCGTGTGCATCCCGGCATGCCGCGCCGCTTCCTGCATCTGGTCGAGCTTCCTCTTCTGCTCATCGAGTTGCCGTTGGATTTGCGCCACTCGCTGCAGTTGCCTCGCCTGATAACTGTTGTATGGCGTCTCGTACCCGACGGTCCCGTACTCGGAACGAATCGACGCTTTGAGTTGGTCGGTCTGCGCCTGCAGCGTCGCCGTCTTATTTCTTTGCGCCAGAATCCGTCTCTTCCATTGGTCAGCCGCACGTTGCTCCGCCAGGCGTTGCTCCGCAGAACGACGATCGGCCACCCGACGATCTGCCAAATGCTGATCTCCCGAACGCTGATCTACCGGAAGATGATCTTCCGAAAGATGATCAGCCGCCTGACTGCTCGCCGCCGCGCTGGCTCCCGGCTGTGCCTCGCGTGGCCCCTGCTTCGCATCCGGATCCTTGGGAAGGTCCGCGTTTGTGATCACCTTTGGCTTTGCCGTGGGTGGTGCGCTCTCGCCGTCCTGCTTCTCCCGATTCTCGCGTGCGATATCGCCTAGCGACTGCCCAAACGCGGTCAAGCTCATCAAGAGCGCGATTGCCAGAACCTTCAAGAACGTTGCCTGCATAACCCTGCGCTGCATAACCCTCTCCCGCTCGTCATGCCGAACTCTTCTTTGCATGGTAGCTCCATTCGCAGCGTATCTAAAGCTACCCAGGTAACTCTTGCGCCAAACGAAAGTGCCGAGCCATCACGTCCAAACGGCCATCTCCAGAACCTTCTCCGCCGTCATGCCGCTCTCGCGCAAATGCCGGATGCTCAGCGCATCGTGCCGTTTCGCCAGCCGCATTCCATTGGCGTCCCGCACCAGTTCGCAATGAAAATAATCCGGAGCGGCATAGCCAAGTGCGCGCATCAACAGCAGTTGCCGCGCCGTCGATTTGAGCAAATCCGCGCCCCGCACGACTTCCGTGATCCGCATCGCCGCGTCGTCGACCACGACCGCGAGTTGATAAGCGGGAACATCATCGCGCCGCCAGACTAAGAAATCGCCGAAATCGAATTTATTGCCTGCGACATAGGACTGCCGGCCGAGATTCAGATCCGCGAACTCTATCTCCTCGCCGTCGGGAACGCGAAACCTCCAGTTCACGCCCGCAGGTTCCATGAACTCGGCCCCATCTTTGCGCGCGCGACAAGTCCCCGGATACACCGGCTCATCGTCCGCGTCATTCGGAGCGCTCGCCGACTGCGCGAGATCCTTGCGCGAACACGTGCACGGATACAGAAACCCGCCCGCCCTCAGTTGCCGCCAAGCCTCCAGATAGTTCCCCCGGCGCTCACTCTGCGAGTAAGCCCCATACGGCCCGCCACAATCCGGCCCCTCACTCCAACGAATTCCCAACCAGCGCAAATCTTCCAACATGGCGCGCGCAAATTCCGCCCGCGAACGCTGCGGATCCAGATCCTCATTCCGCAAAATCAAGGTTCCCTGATTCTCGACCGCCCGTTGCGCCGCGATCCAGAACGTCCGCACATGACCAATGTGCAGCAGCCCCGTCGGCGAGGGCGCCAGGCGTCCGCGACAACTTGCGCGATGACTAAGGGGAAAGCTGGACGAGGCTTGGCTCACAAAAACATTCTAGCGGCAAGCGCCGCGACAACGGACGCCGTGTTGCCGGCTACACGGCGTGTATGGCGGCGCACACGGTCCCGTGCCAAGCCCGCCCATAAGTCGCGCCGCGTCAACAGTCTCTAAGTTGGCCGCCTGGTTGCCATATCACTTCCGACTGCGCCAGCCGCAGAGGAGGTGACAAAATGACCACTACCTGGAAATCCGGTGACAAGAAATCCACGAACCAAACTTTCGCTAACCATGCAACTATCAACACCATCTCCGGGACGACGCTTTCGTCCTGGTCGCGCCAGCAAAAGTTCTCTATGATCGCGGGCTTCGCGATTCTCGGGCTGTTACTCGCGGTGAGCGCATGCTCGAAGCAATCTCCAAAACCCGTGCTGGTCGCCGTTTCCAGCCCAGCGCCAATTTCGGCAACGCCCCCACCCGGGGCGACACCGGCAATCACCCCAACCGCCGCAGCCTCACTTGCATCCGCAAAAAAAACGCCCAGGAAACGTCCCGCGAACGTCACTTATACCGACGCTAACTCCGGTGTTTCGTTCTTCTATCCCCGGAAGTTCGCGCTGACTTCGGGCGACCAAGCGCAACCCCAGCTTGTCGGCATGGGTGATGTGCCGATGAATTTCGTCCAGCCCGGCGGAGTCGCGATTGCGACCGTCGCGCTGCCCAGCGGTTCGTATCCCGGTACCGACTTCGCCTTCGCCTTCTTCAACGTGAACGTCAATCGCAGCCTCTCCGAGCAGGAGTGTGCGCACTTCGCCATCGTCGACACGCGCAATGCCGACGACGAACCAGTCGACGCCGAGAAAGTCAAAATCGGCTCGACCGACATGGAGTTGACTTCGACCTTCTCCGCCAACGTTTTCAGGCAGGCCGAAGCGCAGTATTACCACAACTACGAAAATGGAGTCTGCTACGAATACGTCTTAGGCCTGGGCACCGAAGGATTTGCCACCGAAGGCGGTATCGGGCACGTCAACCGCGACGAAGTCTTCGCCAAGCTGGAAAAGATCCTGGCAACGGTGAAGATCGCTCCGGTCGAGCAAGAGCCTGTCGCTGAACAGGCAGTGAGCGGCGTCGCCCTCGGCAAGGAATGAGGAATAAAGAAGAAAGAATTAAAGAAGAACAACCGCGCGAGCTACGAGCTTCGAGCAACCGTTTGCGATGCTGCTCGAAGCTCGGGGCTCGTGGCCTGTTTTGCGGAACTCTGACACCCGGATTTTTACCAGACGTCCGCGCCATCCTGACCGCACTCTGGTCAAATCGCGTACAATTCCGAGTGGTAACAAGGAGAGTGAGATGACCCAGAAGATTATCGAGGTAATCGGGACTTCGAAACAAAGTTTTGCGAAGGCGGCAGAGCAGGCCGTCGAGGAAGCGGCGAAAACCGTTCGCGGCATCAAGTGGGCGCACGTGGATTCGCTTGACATGCAACTGGACGGGGCCAAGGTTCTGCAATACCGCGCCACCGCCAAGATTTATTTCGACGTCGAGCACTAGCAGCTGGCGCGCCGCCGGGTTTGCACAAGCTTTTTGGCGGGATTCGATGCCGGGCCAGCCGCCGGCCTCGGCGTCCCGTTTGTTTTTTTGCATCTTTGTCGAATCACGCCACATCCCAAACGCTATTCCGATTCCGCAAACGCTTGGGAACTTTGCCCCCAGCATGGAGTCCTTGCTGTACGAAAATCACGCAAAGGATATTGAATCGTCATGATGAAAACGGCCCAACGTATTTGTATCGTTTTCGCGGTTGCCCTGCTCATAAGTCTGTCGGCGCTCGCGCAGACCTCAAACTGGAACATTGATCCGGCGCATTCAACCGCGCAGTTTACCGTGCGCCACCTCGCGATTTCCAATGTCAGCGGGAGTTTTACGAAGGTGACGGGAAGCGTCGTTCTGAATGAGAAAGACATTACGCAGTCCCAGGTCTCGGCCAGCATCGACGTCAGTTCGGTCGACACCCGGGTCGAAATGCGCGACAAGGATCTTAAAAGCCCTAACTTCTTTGACGTTGAAAAGTATCCGAACATTGAATTCAAGTCCAAGCGGATTGTAAGCAGCGGCGGGAAGCTGCAGGTAATTGGCGATCTGACCATCCACGGCACCACCCACGAAGTCGCGCTCGACGTTGATGGACCTACGTCTGAATTGACTGACCCGTGGGGCAATTCGCGCCGTGGAATTTCCGCCACGACGGCCATCAACCGCAGAGATTTCAATCTGGTCTATAACAATCTTCTTAAGACCGGTGAAGCGGTGGTTGGAGACAACGTGAAGATTCAGATTGACGCTGAAATCGTAAGGAAGAAGTAAGTCATCGGGTCATTGAATCAGTGAGGCATTGAATCATTGAAAAGCCCCGCGCTGATTTTCAGTGACTCAACGATTCAATGTTTCAATGTCTCAATGTTTAAATGGTTCAATGACTCAACTTTTGCGTTCCGAGAAGCTGAGCGAACTGGCTTGGCTGGTGCATGCCTTCTCGACGCGGATTGGCGGAGTATCGCGCGTCTATGGCGGAAGTGCGCTGAATCTCGGGTTCACGAAGCAGGACTCGCGCGCCGCCGTCGAACGCAATCGCGAGCTTTTCCTCAAGGAACTGGGCGTTGCGAAGGGACGCAGAGGCTGGCCCCTGGTTTCGTTGCGGCAGATTCACTCTGATTTGATCCATCGAGTCGACCGTGTGCCGGAACGGCCTCTGGCTGGCGACGGCTTGGTCACAAACACGCCGGGACTGCTCTTGGCCGTGCAGACGGCCGATTGCCTTCCTGTCATTCTGGTGGATCGCAAACGGCGGGCTGTCGGCGTTTTTCACGCCGGATGGCGAGGCACGGTCAAGCGTATCGTCGAAAAGGGCGTCGGCGAAATGCGGAAACATTTCAAGAGCGATCCGCGGAACCTGGTGGCCGCGATCGGGCCAGGCGTTCAGGGATGCTGCTACGAAGTGGGCGAAGAAGTGCGCACCAAGTTTGAAGCTCAGTTTGCGTACGCCGCCAGCTTGTTCCGCGAGGTGAAGGAATCGGATCCGGTGCGGGAAAAATATCCGTTGCTGTTTTTGACGGCGCGCGCGCCGGGACACGGCGAGTTGCCCGCAAAACTTTTTCTCGATCTGGTGGAGGCGAACCGGCGGCAACTGCTGGATGCGGGCGTGCCGCCAAAGAACATTGACACGGCGGCGCCGTGCACGGCGTGCCATACCGATTTGCTGTTCAGCTTTAGGGCGGAAAAGGGCGTAACGGGAAGGATGATGGCGGCAGCGGGAATCAGGCCGGAATGAGCAATATCGGGCCATCGGGTGATCGGGCGATCTAAGTTCAAAAGCCTTTGACGTTCAATGACCTGATGACCCGATGACCCGATGACCCGACGACCCGATTCGCTTACGCCAGATCGAACAGTAGAACTTCCGCGTCTTCCGTCGCTTTGATCGTCAGCTTTTTTTCTTCGCTGATGGCCACACCGTCTCCCTGGTGCAACTTCTGGCCGTTCAGTTCGACTTCGCCCTTGGCCACCTGCAGCCACGCGTGGCGCTTGGCGCCGAGGGACTGCGTCACCTCTTCTCCGGGTGCAAGCAGCGTAACGAATAGTTTCGCATCCTGATTGATCTTTACCGAACCCTCGGCGCCGTCGCTCGAGGCCAGCAGCCGAAACTTGCCGCGCTTCTCGACCTCGGGAAAGCTTTTCTGCTCGTAGCCGGGTTCGTGCCCTGGCTTGTCGGGCAGAATCCATATCTGCAGCAAATGCACCGATTCGGTGGAGGACGGATTCGCCTCGCTGTGGCGAATGCCGCGCCCGGCAGTCATGCGCTGGCCGTCGCCCGGGAGGATCACCGAGCCGGTGCCAAGGCTGTCTTTGTGCTCCAGTTTGCCGGACAGGACATAGGTGATGATCTCCATGTCGCGATGGGGATGCGTGGGGAAACCGCCGTTCGGCGCGACCCAATCTTCGTTGATCACGCGCAGCGAACGGAACCCCATCCACTTGGGATCGTAGTAATCGTTGAAAGTGAAAGTGTGGTGCGTCTTCAGCCAACCGTGGTCGCCACCGCCGCGCTCATTGCTAGGTCGGATGGTTATCATGATGCTCGCTCCTCGTTAGTCGTTAGTCGTTGTAACGACTATTTCAATTCGTTTAGATGTGTGGGGAGCGGGAAGGATTCAGGGGGCAGACCGTCGCTGGTACGCCGTCGTCGGTCGTTCACGGGTCGCCAACCGGCAAAGCCTGATATGCTTCGTCTTTCGGTGGAGCGACGGGCGCCCCTTCGACAAGCTCGGGGCAGGCTCTCGCCCGTCACCCTCCCTCACTATAGCTATGCCTTATCGGGTCATTTCGTTCACCATGGCGCAAGTGCGGCAAGGAGCGCTCGGATTCCAACGCCAACTGAGCGCTGTCCTGCGCGAACGTCCCGAGATCAAAGTGTATTCGGTGAGCCCGTTCGACCTCGATGAACGCCGCCGGGCCAAGGATCGCTATGGTGGAGACATCGTGTACTTTCTCAACGACGCTGCATGTCAGGAATGCGAGCGGCTGGGCCTCGACCTGCAATTCCTGGCGGAAATCTCCGATGACGAACTGCCGCGCCGGCGAACCTTGGTTGTCGGCACGCCAGAGCGAACCGGCGGCATCGGGTCATCGGGTCACCGGCAAATCGGGTAGTCGAAAAACTGGCTCGGAGATTGATCGCCCTATAACCCGATCGTCAATCCTTCTTGTGCTTCTTGTGCGAGGCATCGGACTTGGGCTTGTCGTCTTTCTTGCCCTCTTTCGCGCTCTTCGTGTCTTTGGAGTCTTTAGCCTCCTTAAGTTCTGCAGAACTGCTGTCGCCTTCGGAAGGAGCGGACGAGGACGACCCCGCGGAACCAGCCCCTTTCTTCGGGTAGTCGGTCACGTACCAGCCCGAGCCCTTAAACTGCACGGCTGGAGCCGAGATCACTTGTTCGATGACGCCCCCGCATTCGGGGCACTTTCGCAGCTGCCTATCGGAGAACTTGCGGATTTGTTCAAAGCGGTGTCCGCACTTCTTGCACAAGTATTCGTAGTTGGGCATGGATGAGCTGATTTTAGAGGCGAAGATTCATCGGCGTCAATTTTGTGCCTGCGCCACAGCTGCTTAGCGTTTCAACAGATCGACCGGCTCGTGGACGTCATGCACGCGGAAATATTTCGCCAGTGCCGGATATCTTGCGGCGACGGCTTCGTACATGGCATAGGCCACGTTGCGATAGGACGAGTGTCCGGCGGGCGTGGTACGCAATTCGGAGATGTAAACGGCCTCGGCGAAGTCCATCTTAAACAGCGTACGCTTGCGGAAAGCGAGTGGGATCGCGTACTGCGCGTTTTGCGCGGCTTCAACACTCCCGGTCGCGGAAAGCTTCTGCACCACGGCTTCGGCGCGCTTCATTGCAGCCTCGTAGTCGGGGCGTACTCCGGCAGCTTCGACTTCGGGCGGTGTGTCGAAGCCGTGGACGGTCGAGAAATCCTGCATGATCTGCACGCAGCGTCGGTGTCGGTGCATGTCGCGGAAGCCGCCGATGTCCATGAGAATGTCGAAGCGGAACTGCTGGCCCGCGGAGAAGGGGCGCAGCAGTTCGTCGTGGCTGCCGCGATGGCGCAAGCCGAGGTCGATGATTTCGCGGCGTCGCGCCTCGCCGGCCGCTTCGATCGTCTGTCGAATCTGCCGGTAGGAGTAATGACAGTCGCCGTAAAGGAGCGTCGTGGCAAGTTCGATCTCCAACGGATCATCATCCAGCAAGTCAACCAGCGGCGCGGGTTCGATGGCGGCGCCACCCATCAGGCCGGCAGCGGCCTGCTGGAGTTCGCGGCGCGTTTCGATTTCGTAGAGATTCGGATCGGCGTACTTGACCAGCGTGGGCGCGACCCGTACTTCGCGCAACAGTTCGTCTTCGGCGCGTTCGGCGATTTCGGGCGACACGGCCCGGATCTCGGCCACCAGGGCGCGCAGCGATTCCTCGTTCGCGTTGTAGGCCGGGGAAATCGCGGCTCGCTTCAGCAGCGCTCCCAGATCGCGCACTTCTTTATGCGGTTGCGAGAGCAGGTGCGCGACCTGGCTTTCCAGCGTGCGGGCGTTGACGATCTCCCCGAGCGAAGTATTGGTGGCGAGTGGCAATAGATAACGCGAGATGTCGAAGGCGCGGGCGCGCAAGGTGCGCTCGTAAGCGTCCGGCTTCATTTCGGCGGGACGGGGTGTGATGCTGGCGAGATATTCGAACGTCCGCTGCGAAACCTTTTCGTAGGTCGTGAACAAAGCCTCAATGGTTTCGCGATAGAGAGTCTGTTGCGACGAAACGTCCGCGGCTGCAACATCATTCTGCAAAGCGCCGTTTTGAAACGCAGGCGTAAAGTAACCGCTTTTCCTGAAGTTCTGGTAGCGAGTCGAGCGCTCCTGGCCATCCCAGCGCTGCTCGTCGGCCACGACGATGGCAGCCAGGATGGACAGGCGCTCGATGGCGAGCGCGATGTGGGCCAGGTCGGCGATGGAGCGGTGCCCATACTGGAAGTAGAAGGTGTTGAGAAATTTTTCCGCCTTCTGCAGCGTAATTTCCCTCAGCGATTCTTTCATCGAGAGCGCGGAGCGCGAATACTTGGCCATGGCGTAGGCCTGGATCTCGGGTTCAACGCCATAAACGGCGAATACCTCAACGGAAGTTTCGGAAGCCGGGGTGGAAACGGGATGCGAAGTCGTGGGCTCGGTTGAAATTACTTCAGACATGGGAGTGGAAGAATCTTAATCGTCCGGTGCGGCCGGCGCAATTGGCTGATCGTGGGGTAGAATCTGCGCGAGCATCAGGGTACAACCAGTGACGGCCTCGGCTGACGGCAAAAGCGATCGGATGCACGACGATCTGCGTCAGAACCATCTGAGTCACGGTGATCCGAGTCAAATCGACTTGATTCAGGCCGCGCTCCCAGAACACATCGAACAAACTCGCAGCCTCTTCCTCGAATATGGCCGTTCGCTCGGCTTCAGCCTGTGTTTCCAAAGCTTCGACGAGGAGTTGAAAAACCTTCCCGGCGCCTACGGCCCGCCGAGTGGGAGGTTGCTGCTTGCCCGATACCGAGACCACGCCGCCGGATGCGTTGCATTGCGCAAACTTGAAGCCGGTATCTGCGAGATGAAGCGCCTTTACGTGCGACCCGGCGATCGCGGCCGCGGCTTAGGCCGGTTGTTGGTGGAGCGCGTGATCGCCGAGGCGCGCGCCATTGGCTATGAGCGCATGCGTCTGGATACGATCGCATCGGCCATGGAGGATGCGATCGCACTCTATCGCAGGATGGGGTTCAAGGAAATCGCGCCATATTCTGCGATTCCCCTCGAAAGCGCACTCTGGATGGAATTACTGCTGTAGACGTTTACCTGTATCCCTGGCGACCGCCGGCTTGAGTGCGGCAGCGGGTGACGTTTGCGGTGTCTTGTTCTCAGTTGGAGTTGCGGGTGGAGTCGCGCCTGGGGTCTGGGCTGGGGTTGCGGCCTGGGCAAGAGAAGGCTCCGTCGGGGCGTGGCCGAGGATGACGATATCCACGCGGCGGTTCATGCCGCGCCCTTCCGCCGTGCGGTTGGTTGCGACCGGGTGATATTCGGCGTAGCCGGCCGCGCTTAGACGATCAGGACTGAAGCCGTCTCGGACGATCAGGAGGCGCACAATTTCGGTTGCCCGGGAAGTGGAGAGTTCCCAGTTCGAGGGAAACTCAGAGTTGTGAATGGGAGCGTTATCGGTGTGACCCTCGATCTGCAAACGATAATCTCGCAGGCGGAGCATGTTGGCGATGCGGTCGAAAGCGGCTTGCGCGGTGGACTTCATCTGGGCGGAGCCGCTCTCGAAAAATCCCACCTCACGCAAACTGATGACCAGACCGTCGGGCTCGCGGCGCATGGCGACTTCCTTACGCGAAATTTCCATTGCGAGCGTGGTTTCCAGTTGCTTCTGCAATTCCGCCAGATCGCCGTTCTCTACGCCGGTGCCGAGCGCGCCACCGGGGCGAGACGCGATCCGGCCCAGGCTCGCGGTGCGCTCCGTGTTTTCGATGCTTTGCGCGACGCTGAAGGGCATGGGCGTGGCCAGATCGACGGGCACTTCTGTCGTGGACGCCTGAAAGACTCCCATCTCCTGGAATGCAACCTGGATCGCCAAAGCCAGCTTGCCGACCTTTCTCTTGTCGACTTGCGACGAAGCGTAGAGCACGACAAAGAAGGCAAACATGAGGGTGATGAAGTCGGCATAGGAAACCAGCCAGCGGTCGTGACTGACGTGACTGGGGCGTCGCTTGCGCCGTCTCATGGGTTGGACACCTCGGGAACGGCGGCAGATTCCTGGGCTTCGATGAGGAACCCTCTCAGCTTCGCTTCCAGCATGCGAGGGTTCATCCCTTCGAGATTGGAAACGACACCCTCGAGCGTCATTTCGCGGATGATGTGTTCGTCGCGGATGCGAATTTTTAGTTTTCCAGCGGCCGGCAGCAGAATGAGGTTGGCGGCGCCCACGCCGTAGAGCGTGGCCACGAACGCAACGGCAATGCCTTTTCCGACTTCGTCAATCTTGTCCAGATGCTGCATCACCTGGATCAAACCGAGCACCGCCCCGATGATGCCGATGGTGGGAGCAAATCCACCGGCCGATTCGAAGAGCTGGGGAATTTTCTCTTCCTGTTCTTCTTTGTTATCCAGTTCGAGTTCCATGATCTTGCGCAGTTCTTCCGGATCGGTCCCGTCCACCGCCAACATGAGGGCGCGGTGCAGGAAGGGTTCGTGGATGGTGGCGAGTTCTTTGTCGAGTGAGATGATGCCTTCGCGCCGCGCCAGGTTGGTGTATCTGACCAGGAGTTCGATCGTCGATTGCGCATCCTGTGCCGGTTCGATGAACACCTGCGCCAGCCGTCGAAACGCTTTCAGCGCCACCGCCAAGGGATACTGAATAAGGATCGCGCCCAGCGTGCCGCAAAAAACGATCAGCGCAGCGGTCGGCTGGAGCACCTGGCCGAGATTTCCTCCCTCCAGCATCAAGCCGAGCAGGACGCCGCCGATCGCCAGCACCAGACCTACGAGGGTTGCCTTATCCACGGGAGCTCCTATTCCTCGCCAGCCAGTTGGCTATTGCCCTCAGCAGTGCTCTCCAGGACGGGAGGAAGAGCGGAAGCCTTGTCCGACCAGAGCATCAACCCCTGCAGCACCGAGCGGCGGAACTGCACCACGCGTTCGAGGACGTCGCGAGCGCTCTCGCGAACGACAATTTTTTCGCCACTCACCAGCGTGATCACGGTGTCGGGAGCCTGTTCGACGAACTTGATCAGGTCGGAATTGACCACCAGCGGGTGATTGTTGAGGCGGGTGAGCTGAATCATGTTTGGCTCCTGCGGCTTAGCTCTTGGACGGAAGAACGCCCGCCGCTTATAAGGCTTCATCAGTAAAGATCGACAGAAACAGCGTGGGCTGGGAGAAACGACCAGAAAAAGGGTCGATTACTTAAGACTTATGCCGTTTGAGACTTGTGGAAATAAAGCCCGGACGGGCCAAGCCGATGAACCTGATTGAAACGCAATTGGGTTCCGCAGGACAAACGGAACGAGCTCCGGGAAGGTTTCGGGGACGGATCCCAAAATCGGAACCAAAAGGAGCAATTCAATGCCACTTACCATCTTAAATAACATTGCTGCGATCGCTGCGGAAAACCAGCTGAACGTTACCAGCAACAGTCTCAACTCGGCCCTGGAGCAGTTGTCTTCAGGTTCGCGCATCAATAGCGGCGCTGACGATCCAGCCGGTCTGGCCATCGCCAACGGCTTGGAAGCCAACATTAGCGCCCTCACCCAATCGGCGAGCAACGCCACGGACGGCGTCGGTGAACTGCAGGTAGCAGACGGCGCCCTGTCTCAGGTCACCACGCTGCTCGACCGCGCCGTTACGCTGGCCACGGAATCGGCCACCGGCACGGTATCCAATTCGCAACGCACCGCGATCGACACCGAATATCAATCCATCAAAGCTGAAATTGACGGCATCGGTTCCACCACCAACTTCAACGGCGGGCAAGTGTTCACCGCGAACACTCTCAATGTCTTCTTGAGTGACGGCAGCACCTCCGGCAGCAGCACCATCGGTGTGACTACCGGTCTGTTATCCTCCGCCGGCCTCAGCTTAGGTGGAGCAACGGCCGCCACCGGCACCCTGACGGAAGCGGCGGGCGCGGCTGCCACGGTTGCCACCAGCAGCCTGGCCGCGACCGGAACATTAGTAGGGTCCACGGTCTCCACCAATTTGCTGACTATCACTGCCACTCCAACCGCCACCGACGAGGTGACAATCAATGGCGAGCAGTACACCTTCGTGGCAGCCGCAAACGTGAACGCTGCCGCCGGTAACGTCGCGATCGCCACGGGTGGCACCGCTGCCCAAAACTTGACTCAAACCATAGTTAATCTGGCGGCTGCGATCAATGGCACCCCGGGTGGTGCCGGAACCGCCTACGCCAGCGGAACCCCCATCAATACTGCCGTCACGGCAGCGGCCGGGGTGTTAGACACACTTACGATTACGGCAAAGCTCAATGGCACAGCCGGAAACGGCGTCACGGCGACCGCAACCGGAGGCGGAAATTACGTCTGGGGCGGAGCCACAACCGCTGTCAATGGCAACACCGTAACGGTTGGCGGGCAAACCTACCAATTCGTAGCCGCCCTCAGCAACACTCCGACGAAGAATGAAGTGTTTCTCGGTGCCAGCAACCAGGCCGCCCTTGCGGATCTCGCGCTTGCGGTCAATCAAGGGACGGGCGCCGGAACCGACTACGGCACCGGAACTGTGCAAAATGCGAACGTGACGGCTGGGGTAGTTACCGGAGCCGCAGACACCGCCGCGCTCGCCTTCTCCGCCAATGTAGCTGGCGGCGCTGGCGACTTTATCAATGGGAACATAAGCGCGAACGGCACCTTTGCGGCTTTCACCGGAGGCAACAATGCCGGAACCGCTCCGATCGCCGCCGCGGGCGATACGGTGGCGGTGGGCGGGCAAACCTACACCTTCGTGAATGCCCTCAGCACCACTCCGGTACAAAACCAGGTCTTGGTGGAGGCGACGGACGCTGCCAGCCTTACCAACCTGGCGAATGCCGTCAACGGCGGGACCGGCTTGGGCGCTACTTACTCCAGTAACACCGTCGCCAATACCAACGTCACGGCAGCGACTGGGGCAACAGCGGCTGGGCTGAGCACAGTCACCTTCAGCGCAATCACTAAGGGGCTCGCCGGCAACGGTGTCCCTTCAACGTCGACGACACTAGGGGGGACGAACGCCAACACCTTCGCCAATGCGGAATTGACTGGAGGCGCGGCGGGATCGATCAACGACCTATTAACCCAATCCGACGCGCAAACTGCCTTGACGCTCATCAACAACGCGGTTGCAACCGTTGCCGCCCTCCGTGGCAATATTGGATCCACTGTAAACCGATTGCAAAGTGCTTCCAGTGTCATCAACAACCAGACACAGAACCTGACTTCGGCGGAAAACGACGTCACGGCCGCGGACATTCCGACGGTGGTGGCTAACCTTTCCAGTTACTCGATTCTGGAGCAGACCGGTATTTCCGCGATAGCCCAGGCTAACCAGCAACAGCAACTTGTACTGAAACTGTTGACGTAGGCTTGGCTTCAACAAACTCAGGGAGGCGGGCAACCGCCTCCTTTTCGCTGTCGGGGCTTGGTTTAGCCGCCTGAGGTCAAGATGCAGATTCACCCCAGCCCGTTTCGGGAGCTCCGCCAAAACAAGAAAATAACGTCGCGAAAAATGTGCCCTTACCCTACGAATTGCCAGAGGATGCAGTCGAAGTGCACCAGGATCCTGAGACTGAGAACTAGATAATCATGCATACGCCCACCTCGTCACCGGCAAGCGCAAGGAGAAGAAACTCATGGGAATCAGCTTTAACGCCGCCGCTTTGTTGAATGGCAACGGCATCGATGTGAATTCCGTTGTGTCCGAGATTGAAGCCGCCCAGAGCGGGCAATTGACCGCCTGGCAAGGAGATGTGACCACGCTGCAAACGCAGGCGACCGCCCTGACCAGCATCAATACTGATCTGTCCAACCTGGCAACCGCCGCGAGCGGTCTCACGGGCCCCGACGGAGCGCTGACCGCAGTGACGGCCAATTCGTCCGAAACGGCGATCGTGAACGCCACGGCGCTGACTGGCGCCACCGCCGCCAACTACACCGTGGTGGTGAGCGGCCTCGCGACCACCGGGACTCTCTACACGGACGAGGTGACGAGCGCGACCACCTCGATTCTGCCGACCGGCCAGACCACCGGGAACCTTTCGTTTCAGATTGGAGGATCGGACGGTACGGGCGGCACAACGGCAGACATTGCCATCACGGCGGGCACAAATGACACGCTGACCACCCTCGCCGCCTCGATCAATTCGCAGAGCGCCACCAACAAGTGGGGCATCACGGCCACTGTCGTGACAGACGCCGACGGCGCTCGCCTCGCAATCTATAGCCAGACGACGGGAAGTGCGGGGGCCTTGTCCCTGACCGCCGGTACCGGCACCAACACCACGAATCTGACGTTTCAGCCGCCCGTCGGCGGAGCCAACGCCGATATCTCGATCAATGGCATCCCCTACGCCAGTACGACCAATACCGTGACCGGGGCGATCCCGGACGTGACGCTGAACCTGGTGAGCGCCCTTTCGACCACACCGGTAACCATCACCGTGGGCCCAGACACGACCGCCATCACCAACTCGATCGATAATTTTGTTACCGAATACAACACAGTGGTTGGAGACCTCAACACCCAGTACACCGTCAATCCCGCCACCAACACCGAGGGACCGCTCGGATCGGATACCGACTTGCGTGTCTTGCAGTCCACCCTGGCGTCGGACATTAGCTACGCCACTACGGATCCTACTTCGGTTAGTACCGGCTTCAGCAACCTGGCAGCCCTCGGTATCACCGAGAACAACGATGGAACCCTGACCGTCGACAGCACAACACTGAGCAGTGCACTGACCTCAAATCAGGCAGCGGTGCAGAATTTCTTCACCAACTCCAACTCGACCGGATTTGCCGACAACCTCAACTCCGACCTCACCAATTTGACTGACCCGGCAACGGGCATTCTGAACGAGGATCTTGCTTCGAACCAGAGCCAGCAGAACGACCTTACGACCGAAATCACCAACTTTCAGACTCAACTGGCTGCCCAGACAGCGCAGTTGGACCAGGTGTTCGACCAAGTCAATGCAAGTCTCGAAGAGTATCCCTTCACGTTGCAGGAAATCACCGCGGCGCTGGGCTCGCTGAGTTCCCTAACCACTGGCGGGACGGACACGACCACCACCCCGGCCACGAATACAAACTCGACTCCGGCTACCGGGGAAGGCGTGGACGGCAGCAGCAGCACTACCAGCGCCAGCAGTAGCAGCTAATCGAGAGGTGTGCGGTCATGAATAGCCAACAGTCGTATCGTGAAGGAACGGTTCGGGGCGCAAACCCTGTAGAACTCGTGGTGCGGCTTTATGAGCAGATGATCGAAGATCTGCGGCAGGTGGCAATCGCCATCGAGCAGAAGGATATCGAGCGGCGGACCAAACGCATCAACCACGTGATTCTGGTCATCGGGCATCTGCAGTCGTCGCTGGACTTTGCCAACGGAGGCAAGGTCGCCAAGAATCTCGATAACTTTTATAACGTTCTGCGCCAAAATCTGATTCAGGTGCAATTCCATCCTTCAAAACGCGGCGTCGCCCAGTTGATCACGGACTTGCTCGCGTTGCGGGAAGCATGGATCCAGGTGGAGCGAGCCGAGAACCCATCGGCTACGACTGCGGCAGTCACGACCGCGGCCAGCATGGTTCCTTTCGGCGCCGACCCCGATTCCGACTCCGGTCATGGGCGCGCGGACTGGCAGGGATAATGCCGCCGGACGCGCTCGAATCCCTGCGCCAGGTGAATAACAATCTGCGTTCCGCGCTGCTTCGTCTCCGTCCCGAACGAAAGCACTGTTTGACCATCAAGCCCCAGGATTTCTCCGACATACTCAGCCAGCTCTTACGCGCCGCGGAATGTCTGCGGCACCCGCCAACACATTCCGAAGCCGCCGCGGCCCTCGAAAAAGAATCCCTCGAATATCGTAGCAACCTGGAAAAATTGAAGCATTCCCTGCCCGACGTGCACGTGCGTCTGCTGGCCGAGAAGTCGCGGCTGGAATCCGCGCGAACTCACGTAGCAGCCGCGGCGGCCTGGGCTCGAGCCCGCAAGAAGACGCTTTGAGTCATTGAATCATTAGGGCATCGAATCCTCGAACTCAACCGCTCAATGATTCAATACATCAATGCCTTAATGACTCAATGTTCTCTTCTCTACTGCAAATAATCGAAGAGATTATTCTGTGCAAGCTTACTCATGGCGGCCAGCGCGGCCTGATTGTCGGTCTCGGCCTGGGAAAGATCGGTGGCCTCCGCAGCCATGTCCGCCCCGCCCAGCGTGGTCTGCTGCTGAGCGATTTGCAGCTTGGCGGCATTGAGGTAGGTGGCCTCGGACTGTGTCTGGTCTGTGGCGTTGCCATAGAGCACGGTCTGCGCCGAAAGATAGCTGGAGGCCGCAGTTACTGCGTTAACCGCGGTACCAATGCCAGTATTCGTCTGCACCGCCTGGATAAGACTGTTGATGGCAAGAAAAACGCTATTGCCGGAACCAAGAAACAATTGCGATCCGGGCACGTTGACGGCGATCTTGTATCCGCTGCCGATCGCTACTTCATTGACGTCCGCGTTACCGGAATAGAGGACCCCGGAGCCGTCAGGGGCAGTAGCGTCGACCGCGAACGGCGCCGTACTCGTATTGGTGCCGGCGAATATGTAGTTGCCCTCGTAGGTAGTGTTGGCCAGCGACAGAAGCTGGCTCTGAATGCCTTCGAGTTCATTGGCAATTCCGGCTTGGTCGCTGGCGGAGAGCGTGCCACCCGCGGCCTCCACGCCAAGGCTGATGGCTTGTTGCAATGCGGTTGTGACCGAACTCAGCGTCGAACTGGCGGTCGAGAGCTGGCCCTGAACGGTGCTGATACTCTGGAGATAGCCGCTGGTGAAAGTTGCCTGATCGTTGTTATCGACCAGCAGGGCAGCCGCGGTCGGATTGTCGGAGGGCTCGTTCACGCTTAGGCCGGTCGAAATCTCCAGCGAAGCCTGTTGCTCTTCCAGCTCTGTCTGGTTGAGCGCCGCCAGCAGATCGGGCATGGTATTCGGATTGACGCGCATCGATGTTTACCTTCTTACTCCTCTGCCGCGTCCATGCCGAGGATTACGGCATCAAGAAGCATGAGGTTGATGGTAGAGACGACCTTGGCCGCGGACTGATAGGCCGTCTGATACTGGATGAGGTTGGACGCTTCTTCATTGAGCGATACGCCGGAGATGCTCCCGTTCTCGTCGTTCAGTTGTTGCAGAATCAGGTTGGAGGAGTCGGCATCGGCCGACGCGTTGGAGGTATCGCTTCCGACTTGTGCCACCAGGCTGGAATAGGAATCGATCGGTGTCTGCCCGTTGGCCAGGGCGGTATCGGCAACCGCGGAGAGATTGGCCAGATTTCCGTTGCTGCCGGGTGTACCGTCGGAACTGGCGGCAAGCAGCGACGCGTCGGTGATACTAACGGTCAACGTTGCCGCCGCGCCCACTCCGCCTGCGGGCGGAGGCACAAAGATGTTGCCGCCCTTTACAGGAGGGGTCTCAAGATCCCAGCCCTCTGAATTGGCCGCGTTGAGGCCGTTGGCTAAGCCGGCTGCCAGCTGATCGAGACTGCTCCCAATGCTGGGAATTTCCTGGTCGCGCACCTGGATCAAACCGGCCAGACTTCCACCCGTCAGCGCGCTGGTGATGTCCCGGCTCCCGTCCATGATATGTTGCACGCCGTCGCTGCCGAGCTGGGTGGTGAGCGCAAAACTCTGCAATCCGGAAACCAGCGTGATCCCGTTCGAAGTTGCCAGCGTAATGCCCTGACCGGTCGGGATGACCTGCAAATCGATGAGTCCGGAAAGCTGCTGGATGAGGTTGTTCCGCGTGTCCACCAGGGTGTTGTCGCCGGAGCCCTGGGTTGCGCCCTGCAGATTGCTGATCTGCTGGTCGACGCTGGCGATCTGTGATGTCAGGGCATTCACCTGCGCGACCGAAGCCACCACGTTCTGGTCAATGTTGCTGCTCTGGGTCTGCAGGCTGCGGGCGGCGGTGTTGAAGTCGGTGGCCAAGGTGTCGGCCGCAGTCAGCACGCCTTGCCGCAATGTCAGATCCGTAGGATCGGGGGAGAGCTGCTGCAGACTGTTAAAGAAATTGCTGATGTCGGCGCCAATGCCCGAAGTGGAGCTCGCGAACTGGGTTTGAATCTGTTGCAGTTGGGTTAGCGACGCGTTGAGCGAGCTGTTCTGCTGCGTCGTGTCATTGATTTGGATTTGCAGGATGGGGTCGCGCAGGCTTTCTATCTTCTGCAGCACCACTCCGGTGCCAAAGCTGAACGGAGCCTCCGAGATCGGTTGGCCCGCAGCAATGTCGGTAACCTCACGCGTGTATCCTGGAGTGTTCGCGTTGGCCACGTTGTTGGACGTGGTTGCCATCTCCTGCTGGCTGACCGAGAGCGCACTGAGGGCAATCGAAAGAGACCCGAACAAGCCCGACATGGTTTATCCTCCAGCCCGCAGCCGGACTTCGGTCCGGACTTCTGTCCTGAGCAAGCCGGGATTGGGCGTGTAGGTGACCGCGCAACTGTCGACCACGCGATTCAGTACGGCCAGGCTACGCTGCAGGTGCCGCAGCAGCGACCAGTGCACTCGTGTGAGGTAACGGATCCGCGCTCCGAGGGTCTCCCACTCGGCTTGCAGCCGCGCGGAGTGTTCGGCCTCCGGGAATTTGCCGGACGCGCCAGCCGTCGGCGGCGCAGCCGAACGGCTCTCTGCCGCGCGACGAAGCTCGTCTTCGAGCCGGCTCCATTGCCGGCAGAGCTCGGCCTGATGCGCCGCACCCCGCGCAATCGCTTCCGCATCGTTGCGCACCAGCGCCGGGGTGCTCGACTCCAGACTCTCCGCCAGACTGCGCACCAGCGCCAGCCGCTGCTCGACCAGTTTGCTCAGTGCGGAAAGCGATATGTCAATATCGTCCATGGCGGGACAGCTCTTCGTTCAAAACAAATCGTCAAAACAAATCGTCAGCAACCGACCATCCGCAGCCGATCGTCAGATCAAATTATCGTCAGGCCAGATCGTTCAGGCCGGGTTGTCATCACCATCATGCCAGGTCATCCACTGCGTGCTTCGGAGTGTCGGGCGCTGGCTCCTGATCAAGTTCTTCTTCGTCCGTTTTCTCGGGCACAGCCGGACGCTTGCGCCGGGGCATCGGGTCACGCTCCTCGCCTCGCTTCTCCAGTCCGCGCGGTTCTACGGGATCGATCCTGTTCGTGATTAACGGGTCCATGATTCACTCCGCCGTTCACTCTATGCTTCACTCCGCCGTTCACTCTATGGTTCACTCCTCTATCCTCTATCCTTGCGCTCCCGCCAGTTCGCTGACCATCGCGTTGGCAATCTGGCCCGGAAGTACCGAATATTCGCCATTGCCAATCGCCTGCTGCAGCGATTGAACCTTGGCCTGGCGAATCTCAGGCTGCGCCAGAACCTGGGCTTCGAGCGACTGCACCCGCGTCTGATCGAACGAGAAGCGGGTTTGGTCGACGCCCGCAGCGCTCGTCGCCCCAGTCTCCGCGGCTCCGGTCTGCCCGGCACGGCCCGTCGTGCCTTTTTCCGGTGGTTCCACTCCAAATGATGTCAGATCGACTCGCATAAGTTTCTCCAATCCCCTACTGCCTCTATCGGCAGATTCTTAGCAGATCTTAATGTGAGGCGCTCGTCCGCGGACGCGTCGCACCTCAACCCTAGGATCGGCAGAGTCTCGGAAAACTTTAGCGCTTGATGTCAAACCCCAGTTCAGCTCCCACCCGATACTTTTGGTGGCGGCAAATGGCGCAAGATGAGCTGCGCGATGCCAATCCCGCCCCTCGCTGCGATTGCCTGGGCCAGCGCCTGGCTCCCCATCTGGCGATAATCGCTCGCCCCCGTGGTTTTCGCATCTTCCGGGTCGCCGCCAAACGTCTTCTGGAGAGAGTCGAGCACCGGCGTGAGCAGCAGCGCTTCAAAATCCCGCGCCGCCTTTTCATTTTTCGCTACTGCTTTCGCGTCCGGAAGGTTGGACGACGGCGGTGGGATGAAGGTCGAAGCAAGGGTAATGTTCATGAGATTGTCTCCAGCGGCCATTCGACGCCAGTCGTCAGTCGTTGGTCGTTCGTCGTTCGCGGTTCGTTGATGATGCGAATGGTTTTGCCAACCGCGAAAAGCGAAAGGCGAGCGACTAACGACTGACGACTAACGACCAACATCAGATGACCTCCAGGTCGGCATCAAGCGCTCCGGCCGCTTTGATCGCCTGCAAAATCGAGATCACGTCGCGCGCCGTCGCACCTATGCTTTGCAATCCACCGACCAACTCGTCGATGCTGGCACCTTCCCCGATTTCGAGCCGCTTTGTTGGGCTGTCCTTGGCCTTCACTTCGGTCTGACCTATAACTTCGGTTTTTCCCGATGAGAGCGGCGCGGGCTGGGAGACGGAATACTCGGTCGAAATCTGTACCGAGAACCCGCCGTGCAGAATGGACACGGCTCCGAGACGCACATCCTTCCCCATCACGATGGTTCCCGTACGTTCGTTGACCACGACGCGGGCGCGGCGCTGCACCGTAACCGCCAGGTTCTCGATTCTCGCCAAAACCGCCGTCAGGTTCGCCACGCCGGTTGCGCTCGCATCGACTTCCACTCGTCCGCCATCGCGCGCATTAGCGACGGCGCGTCCGAATTCGCGGTTGATGGCGTCGGAGATTTCGCCCGCCGTCGAAAAATCCGGCTCGCGTAAGAGCAGCGAAACCGGAGCCAGCCGGTTGAAATCGAAAGCCACACTGCGCTCCACCCGCCCCCCCGCCGGAATTCTCCCCGTTGTCGGGTGGTTCATCTGCTTGCTCGCGCCCGTCCGTCCAGCCGCAAACCCGCCCACCGTGAGCGGCCCCTGGGCGGCGGCGTAGACCTGCCCGTCCGCGCCATAGAGCGGGGTGAGCAGAAGTTGGCCGCCTTCGAGACTCTTGGCATCGCCGATCGAGGAAACAGTTACGTCCAACTGGGTGCCGGGACGCGCGAACGCCGGCAGGCTGGCGGTCACAAACACCGCCGCCACGTTCTTGACGACTGCCGTCGCCGGCGGAATCTGCGCCCCCATGCGCTGCATAATGTTGGCCAGGGTCTGGGTCGTGAATACGGTCTGCTGGCTGTCCCCGGTTTGGGTGAGCCCAACTACCATGCCATAGCCGATCAGGGGATTTTCCCGCACCCCTTCGACGCTCGTCAGATCGCGGATCTTGATGGCGACCGGCTCGCCGGCAAACACTGCGCCCGTAAAAAACGTGAAAAGAAGGACGGCTCCGGAGAACATAAGCAGCAAGAAACCGGCGGCCCTAGCGACTTTCATAAAGCTCCTAAAAATCGAACAGGCGCATAAGGAAGCGCAGCACCTTGTGCGGCTGCCGCACGCTGTCCGAGATCACGCCTTTGCCCTTGATCTCCAGTTCCAAATCGCCAATGCTGTCGGAAGCGACCGTGTTGTTCGGTCCGATATCGCCCCGGCGCACCACCCCGCGCAACACGATGGTCTGCTTCTCGTTATTCATATTGATATTGCGCCGAGCTTCGACGACCAGGTTGCCGCTCGCTAGAACCGCGACCACTTGGCCCGACAGGTTCGTGGTCACACTGGTGGCCGTGGTAGCCGCGCCTTTGCCGGACAAGGCCTCGGTCGAATGCACCCCGAGCAGATTCTGCGCGCCTCCTGTCCCGAGCACAGGCACCGAATCTATGCCCCCGCTGTTCGAAAATGTGCGCGCTGTATTCACCGTGTTGGCGTTCGACGAGGTCAACCCCTGCACGACCACGATCTCGATCGTGTCCCCGACAGCCCTGGCCTTGTAATCGGCACTGAGAGAAGCCATCTGTCCTGCATCCACCCAAATGCTTCCCAAGGAGAACACGGGCGCCGCCGGTTGCCCCATCTGCATCCGGGCAAGGTACTTCGCCAGGCTGTCCTTCTTCGCATCCCGCTTCGACGCGTTCAGCCAACCGGTCGTCAGCACCAGCAGGCAACACAGCACCGTTTTCACTTAGGCTCTCCTTGGGGAAGGTCGGAGGTCAGAGGTCAGATTGCAGAAGTGAAATTCCTGGATCGCCGACGCCGTTTGTGCGATGGGGTTTAACTTCTGCATTCTGACCTCTCACCTCTGACTTTCCCCTCTCACCTCTTGCCTTCATTCCTATTGCGGCAAAGCCTCCAGCAGGGCGGGACCGGAAATCCGCGCCTGGAAAACGCGCCCATCCGGGCCGCGCACCCGGATGACTTCGCCTTCGCGACCACGCTCCAGGCAAGTCACGCTCGCAGTCATTCGCAAGTGCTCGAAGAGGAACACCGCCGTCGCCCGGTCTCCGGTGCGCACCATTGGGTTCTGCGAGGATTTCGGCGCGGCCTCCGGCGCCAGGTGCGGCTCCAGCGCCGGACGCGACCCCGATCGCAGCCGGCACGACCCGGCTCGCATGACAGCGTCCCCATTTCCATGATTACGGACATCGTTACGGTCATCGCCGCGAACATCGTCGCGGACATCGTCGCGAAGATAGACCAGAAACGGCAGACACTGCCCCGGTTCAACGCATTCCAGGTGGAATTGGGTTCGACGGGGACCCGCGTCCCAGCAGGCCGACGAAACCCGCAGCGTCCGTCCGGCACGCGCCGGCAGAGCCACCGGCAGATCAAGGTTTTCGATCGGCGGCAACTGTTGTTCCGAAAGGCCTCGTATGCGGAGTTCCGCCACTACCGCCTGCCACACTTCCTGCCGCGTTACCGGACTTGGCGGCCCCGGCGGCGACCGTAACTCTTCGGCCAGGAGCGTGGCCGAGAGCCACGAGCCCGATGCGATTCCGAAGGCGAATATGGAGCGGGCGAAAATAGATCGAGTCATCATTCAAGCGCTCCTACTTTCCCATTTGGTTGACCAGCTGAAACATTTGATCCGCGGCCTCTACCACGCGTGAACTGGCTTCGTAGGAACGCTGCGCCACAATCATGTTGATGAACTCATCGACCACGCTGACGTTCGACTGTTCCAGATATCCCTGCTCGATCTGTCCCAAACCATCGCTGCCGCCCGGTGTTCCGATGGCGGCGTCGCCCGAAGCGGTGGTGGCAAGATAAAGATTCTGCCCGACGCTGTTTAATCCGCCCGGATTCGGAAACAGCGCGAGTTGCAGGCTGCCCACCTGCTGGGCCGCGGTTTGCCCGGCCAACGTCACCGACACGGTCCCGTCCGAAGCAATCGTGACGGAGGTGGCGCCCGCCGGTATCGTCAATGCCGGCTGCAGCGGATTCCCGGCCGCGGTGACCACATTGCCTTGCGCGTCCTGGTGGAATTCGCCGCTGCGCGTGTAGGCAGTCTCACCCGTCGGCAACAGCACCTGAAATAATCCCTGCCCCTCGATGGCCAGATCGAGCGGATTGCCGGTCGCACTCAGGTCGCCCTGCAACTGCAGGATCTCGGACGCGGAAGAGTGCGTGCCCAGTCCAACCTGCAGACCGTCGGCCACGGTGGTCTGCTGCGAGGCAGCCGCCCCCGGCATCACCATGCTCTGGTAGATCAGATCCTGAAACTGCATGCGGCGGCTCTGAAAGCCGGCCGTGCTGGAGTTGGACAGGTTATTGGCAATGGTATCCAGATTGGTTTGCTGTGCCTGCATTCCGCTGGCTGCGGTATAGAGTGCTCGAAACATCATTTCCTCCTAGACTTTTCCCAGGTCGCTCGTGGCTATGCGGTTAAATTCTGTGTCAAACAGCGACATGGCGCGCTGCAGCATTTCGGCCTGCCGCTGCACTCCGATCAGCGTCACCACCGAACCGATGGAATTCACGTTCGAAGATTCGAGCGCGCCCTGCCTGAGCGTCGACTGCGGCGAGGGTAGCGCGCTGCCTTCCGGGGCAGAAATCATGCTTTCCCCTTCCGAGGTAAGCTTGGTCCTGGGAGCGAACTCGAACAGTTGGATACTGCCCGCGACCGCACCGTTCACCGAGAGCGTTCCATCCGGAGCGATCGAGACAGCTCCCGCCGGAATGTTGATCACACCATTGGCTCCGAGCGCAGGGTCGCTGAGCACAGGATGGCCCGCTGCCGTCACCAGCACTCCGCCGCTGGACACCTGGAAGCTCCCATTGCGCGTGTAGCGTGTGCCGCGCGCGGTCTGAATCGCAAAAAAACCGCTGCCTTCGATCCCCACATCAAGCGGGTTTCCGGTCGCTTCCAGATTGCCCGCGGTCATATCCAGATGCGTCCCTTCGAGCACCCCAAAATTGTTTACCGCCGAGTTCAGTACCGAGCTGAGTACATTGTTGACCGCATTCGGAACCCCGGGGCGCGACGCCACCAGCGACTGGAATGTTGTCTGCTGACCTCGAAACCCGGCCGTGTTCAGATTGGACAGATTGTGGGCCACCACTTCGAGCGCCTGGCTCTGCGCCCGCAACCCGGCGCACGCTGCATAAAATCCGCTGTCCACGTTGGCTCCTTGTTATGACAGGAAGCAAGCCGAGCGCCATGCCGGGCCAGGACACGTTTTCACAAATGACTTTGTTCTGAGCCCCTTAGGAGTGGTGGCCCGCAACCAAACATTGGAAGCGCCTTATAGTTTGCGGGCGGGGAAAACTTTGCCGGGCGTAACCAGCGAGCCCGGCAAAGTTTTCTTGAGGGCTTTGGCGGTTTCTCATCAGCACTTGAGTTGAAGACGAACCGTGATCGGTGCGCCCTCAAACAGCAGGACCGTTTCCACGGAATTCCCTTCGGCCAGCGAATGCAAGCTGTATTCCCCGCCGCTGATGACAGTAGGCACGCTCAACATGCATCGTTCATCCGTGCCGGCGAGCTTGTTCTTGAAGTTCCCCGCGATCATGTTGCAGATCTCTCCGAGCGCATCCTCTACCTGTCCCTCGCAGTCGCCGGTGTCCCCCAACATTCCCTTGGCAATCTGGTCAGCGGTCCTCGCGGCGCAACACACCGTCACCACTCCGCACAGCGCCCCAGCCAGCCCGACTATGGCGGTGAATCCGCCTTTCAGTTTGTGCTCGGTTGGCTCTCCTGGCTTCACCTTGCAGCTCAGCATGATCTCGAAAACTTCCTGCGTTGCAAGTTCGAGAATAGGCAGCCAGTTATCCTCGGGTGACGGTTTGGCAAATGCGGCATCTGTCGTCATGCTTTCTTCCTCATCTCCTCGATGAGGTTGTGAGAGCCTCAAACGGGACCGAAGTGCCGACCACGTTGCAGAGATTTGGGATCAGCTTTGCAGTTGAAGACGGACGGCAACCGGTGCGCCCTCAAACAGCAGGATTGTTTCCACGCAATTCCCATCGGCCAGCGAATGTAAGCTGTATTCTCCGCCGCTGATCACCGTAGGCACGCTCAGCATGCATCGGTCATCCGTGCCGGCGAGCTTGTTCTTGAAGTTTCCTGCAATCATGTTGCAGATTTCTCCGAGCGCATCCCCTACCTCTTCCGCGGATTTGGCAGTGTCACCCAACATGCTCTTGGCAACCTGGCCGGCGGTCTTCGCGTCGCAGCTGACGGTCAGAATTCCGCACAGCGCCCCCGCCAGACCGATCATGGCTGTGAACTCCCCGCTCGGCATGTGCTCGGATGACGCTACCGGCTTCACTCGGGTGCCGAGCATGATCTCGAAAACTTCCTCGACTGCAAGTTCGAGGACGGGCAGCCAGTTCTCCTCGTGCGACCGCGTTACAAATGAGGTATCTGTACTCATGGTTTTTTCCCCAGCACGGGCAACACATGCTCTTTCACCTGGTCGGGGGTAAACGGCTTGCGGATATATCCGCGAGCGCCGGCCGAAAGCGCCTGCACCACGTGCGATTCGCTGCCTTCGGTGGTGATCATCACGATCGGAATGCCTTTGGCGCTTTCCATCGTGGCCACCTGGCGCACAAATTCCAGTCCGTCCATGACCGGCATGTTGATATCGCACAGGATCAGGTCGACCGCGTTGTTCTGCAACGCCACCAGCGCTTCGGCCCCATTCGAGGCCTCCACGACCTTTTCCAGTTCGATGCCCGCCTGACGCAACGAACGCTCGACTATTTTGCGCATCACCGAGGAGTCATCCACAATGAGCGCTCGTATCTTATCCATGATTCCACCACTCTGCGGTTTACACTGTCAGGCGACGACATCGCGCCCCGCCATTTTTGACTGACATGATGTACATCGGCAGTGCGACCCTGCGCTTTAGCAAAGTCATGACACGTCGTCCCCCGCCCGGTAGCGATGGACCGATTTGAAAGTGGGAGTTAGAGCTTCAGAACTCGCCGAGGCCGATCTTCCGTAACCGGCGAGCACACAAACTGGGGATGGAACTCTTGGCAGAGCATTGCTCCGCGATCACAGAGCGGGTCGGGAGAACATTGAGCCATTGAAGTATTGAGTCATTGAATTCAATCACTCAATGATTTAATGCCTCTATCACTCAATGACTCAATTCTGCATTTATCCGGTATGCTTAAGTGTAGATTTATGACCCTGCTCGACGCCCAGCCCTACGACCCCGCGAAAGCGCGCCGCCGGAAGCTCAAGATCGCGGTCGCCATCGTGGTCGTGATCGTTGTGGCCGCGCTGGCCTGGATGTATCGCAACTGGCCCGAAGAGCATGTCGTCGACAAATTTTTCGCCGCGCTGCAGAACCATTATTACGAAACCGCCTACGGCATTTACTTCAACGATCCCGGCTGGCAACAGCATCAGCAGAAATATTCTCAATACACCTACGCGGACTTCTATCGCGACTGGGGACCGGGCGGCGAGTGGGGCCTCATCAAGTCCCACAGGATCTACGGATCGGCCAACACAAAAGGTTTCGGCAGCGGAGGGGTCGTGGTCGAGGTCGTCGTCAACGAACGCTCCGAGCATGCTCGAATGTTCGTGCAGAAGTCGGATAAGACGCTGACCGTCTATCCGTACTGAAGTTGTCCGTACTGTTTCATAAATCGGTTTTGGGTAGGGCGCGGCTTTAGCCGTGCCGACTAGGACCCTTTAGAAATGCGGGCTTTAGCCCCTGAGGGACGCGCTTTCTAAGCTGCAAGGCATTTATGAAATACGCTCTAAGCAACGCCCTGGGTCCTGCTGCATTGTTCCCGGCACAGGCCGCCGGTCGCCGCAATCTGCTCCAGCGTCTTCTGCAGCGACGCCAAATCGCCCACGGTCACGCAGGTCTTCGAGCGGTCGATCTGCCGCATCAGTCCCCATAGAACTTTTCCCGGACCGACTTCAATAAAGAGCCGGGCGCCCTTATTGATCAGCAGCCGTACCGACGGTTCCCACCTCACCGCGCCGGTCACCTGGCGAATCAGGGCTTCGCGCGAAGCATCCCCGGAATCGACAACCGCCGCATCAACATTCGAGACCACCGGGCACAACGGATCTTGAAACCTCAGCTCGCCGAGGTCTGCCGCCAGACGATCCTGCGCCGGTTGCATCAGCGAACAATGGAAAGGCGCGCTGACCGGCAGGCTCACCGCCTTCTTCGCTCCGCGTTCGGTGGCTAGTTTGATGGCACGGTGCACGGCGCCCGCATGTCCCGAGATCACGATTTGCTCGGGAGAATTAACATTGGCCGCCTGGCAAACTTCTCCCTGCGCCGCCTCCTTCAAAATTTCGCTGACCTTGTCGAGCGCCACCCCAATAACGGCCGCCATCGCACCCACGCCCACTGGCACCGCTTCCTGCATATACCTGCCGCGATTGCGAACCGTCCGCACCGCATCGGCAAACCTCAGCGTGCCCGCGGCAACGTGCGCCGAATACTCGCCCAGGCTGTGCCCGGCAACAAAGTCCGGCTGCAGACCTCTTTCCTGCAGCACGCGCCACGCCGCCACCGACGCCGTCAGAATCGCCGGCTGCGTGATCTCGGTCAGCTTCAATTTCTCTTCCGGACCTTCAAAACAAAGCTCGGACAGCTTGTAACCCAGCGCCTCGTCGGCCTCCTCAAAGGTTCGACGCGCCACCGGATAGTTGTCGGCCAGCTCTTTGCTCATGCCGACCGCTTGTGAACCTTGGCCGGGAAAAAGAAAAGCGATTTGGGAAGAAGTATTTGTCATAAATGAAAGGTTAGAGGTCAGAGGTCATATTGCAGAGGTAAAATCCCAGATCACCAACGCCGCTTGCACGATAGGTTTTAACCTCTTCAATCTGACCTCTCACCTCTAACCTTCCTACCTCTGCAATCTGACCTCTGACCTTCCCTACGTCGGAACCGCGACGCTCAGTCCCGCCAGTTCACGCTCGATCGTTTCGTTTACCTTGCCTTCGGCGAACTCCGCCGCCACGCGCAACGCGTTCTTGATGGCATTTGTATTCGAAGATCCGTGGGTGATGATGCATACGCCCTTTATGCCCAGCAGCGGCGCCCCGCCATATTCGGTGTGATCCAGCCGCTTCTTGAAATCGGAAAATGCGTTGCGCGAAATATACGCGCCCACCTGCCGCGTGATCGTCGACTTCAGAGTTTCTCTCAGCACCGCGCGCACCAGCCTGGCCACGCCTTCCGAAGTCTTCAACGCGACGTTGCCGACAAATCCGTCGGCCACGATTACATCCACATGGCCGTTATATAAATCGCGCCCTTCCACATTGCCGATAAAGTTGATCGGAAGCCGCTTCAGCAGTTGAAACGCCTCGCGCGTCAGCTCGTTGCCTTTGCCTTCTTCTTCCCCGATCGAAAGCAGCCCCACCCGCGGATGCTTCATACCGAAAATCGAACGGCAGTAAATATCGCCCATCACCGCGAACTGCTCCAGATTATTGGCCGTGCAATCCACGTTCGCGCCCACATCGAGCAGAACCGCCGCCGTATTCAGCACCGTAGGGAACGCCGCCGCCAGCGCCGGACGATCCACGCCCGGCAGCGCGCCCAGCACCACTTTGGCCGTCGCCATGGCGGCTCCCGTGTTGCCCGCCGTCACGAAGCCCGCGGCCCGCCCCTCGCGCACCAGCCGCAGTCCAACGCGGATCGACGAATCGCGCTTGCCGCGGATCGCCTCCACTTTGTCGTCCATGGTGATGACTTCGCTGGCGTGAACCACTTCAATGGCCAGCCGCCGCGTTCCCGGATAGCGCTCCAGTTCGGCCCGCAGTTCCGCTTCCGGCCCCACCAGAAGCACGCGGATGCCGTGATGACGCGCCGCCTGCAATGCGCCTTCAATCTCCGGCTTCGGCGCTTTGTCGGACCCCATCGCATCGAGTGCGATTACGCTAGGCATGAAAGGAAATTAGGACTTCTCTTCGACCTCTATCACTTCGCGGCCCTTGTAGGTTCCGCACTTCGGACAAGCGCGGTGTGGCATCTTCTGCTCATGGCAGTTCGGACACTCCGACAGCGAGTGCTTCGAGAGTGAGTCATGCGCGCGCCGCGTAGCGGTGCGCTTTTGTGAATGTCTGCGTTTCGGATTCGGCATGTAGTTTCAGTTCTCAGTTCTCAGTTCTCGGTTCTCAGTAAAAACTGGGTTGACTGAGAACTGAGAACGGGGAACTGAGAACTCTCCTTTACTGATTCAGTTTATCCCGTATTTCCTTCAGCGCTGACCAGCGCGGATCTTCGACCTCGTCCACGCACGAGCACTGAGTTTCATTCAAGTTCTTGCCGCAGTGCGGACACAAACCTTTACAATCCTCGCGGCAAATGGTCTTCAACGGCAGCGCCAGCAGCACCTGCTCGCGCAGCATGTCTTCCAGCAACAACCCTTCGCCCTCGTAATAACCGATCTCGGCCTCAGCGTCCGTGACCGAAAGCTCTTCGTGCCCGGAGTCGGTTCCCAGCGGCCGGTACAGGAGATCGAAGCTGCGCTCCACCTCGTGCACCACCGGATCAAGACAGCGCGCACAAGGCACTTCCAGGCTGGTCCCGAGCTTGCCCTTCACCCGGATGTCCTGCACCACTTTGTGCTTGCCGTGATGCTCCTCGACCAGATCCGCCCGGCCTTCGCTGCGCAGTGGCGACCACTGCCGGACCTCCGCACCCAGATCGATCACACCCGGGCTGAACTCCTCCCGGAAATCGACTGGGCGAATCTCCAAGTCCTTAATTTCTATGAGCATCGGAACCTCCGCCGCCCCCACTCCAATTACCGCAAAGGCCCGCGGAAGTGCGCACAGAGACGAAAGTCTCTCAGGGAGCAATACATAAGAATAAAGGCCAAGAATAGCGCTGTCAAGGAACGGGCTGCCAGAGCCCACTCATCCTCCTGTCCCCCGTCACTTCCACTGGTGCCGTTCCTCACTGACAACCAGCCGCCATTCTCCTAGAATTCGCCTGTCGCCAGCGAACCAGTTCGCACCTTCCCCGTCCGGCGGAAGAAAGGAAGTACTGTGCCATGCCGCCCTCATCTTCGAGCAAGCTGAAACTCTCCTTTGACACCGTCTTCTACTACGTCACCGACGTGGAAGCATCCATCGCCTTCTATCGCGACACCCTCGGGCTCCCTCTGGTTTCGCATGACTACGTCGCGCGCTTCGATCTCGACGGCGTGCTCATCGAACTCGTGCGCCTCCCGCCCGGATCGGTGGTCCCAGGCAGCGGCAATGCCCGCCTCTGCTTTTCCGTCGATAACTTGCGGGAGACGCTGGAGCAAATGCACGCCCGCGGCATCGCGACCAGCAACATTAAGAACAAGAAGGGCGGAAAACTGGCCTACTTCCGCGACCCCGACGGCAACGAACTCTGCCTCTGGGAGTACGCCGAACCAGAGGATGCGCGAGAGATCGTAAAGTTAGCCGTGCTCCGCGGCTAGCGCCGGCATCATCTGCATGACGCCGGCGCTGCAGGGCCGTTTGGACTGAGGCAGAAGCCATTGCCGCCCTATCGAGTTCTGCGTTACAATATTTCCCATCTCGGCTGTCCGATCGTAACTTCGTGTTACAAGTTCTGCCGATCCGCTAAGGATTCCACGATGTTCAACCCGTCCAATTCGCCCCGCTGATCCGCTCCTGCGGATGTCCGCTTTTTCTCTTTTGCTCTAGCCACGCAGTCGTGCCACTTTCATTAGGAGAAGCACGGAAGCGACGCGTAGAAAGTTTGCCAGGTACTTATGGAAGCCGTTACGGCAATCAATACTCCGCCACCTTCACCCGAGCGCAGCCTGTGGAGTTCTCTATGGGAAGCGATCCGGGGGTCTCATCAGGACTACACGACGGGCAATCTGAACCGGGCAATTCTGTTGCTCGCCGTGCCCATGGTCCTCGAGATGGTGCTCGAATCGCTCTTCGCGGTGGTGGACGTTTTCTGGGTTGGCCGGCTCGGCGCCAACGCCGTCGCCACCGTCGGACTCACCGAATCCCTGCTCAGCCTGGTTTTCGCCGTGGGCATCGGATTGAGCTTGTCCATCACGGCCATGGTGGCAAGGCGCATCGGCGAGAAAGATCCCGCCGGCGCCGCTGTAGCCGGGGTTCAGGCAATCGTACTGGGCTTGGCCACGTCACTTGCCGTCGGAATTCCGTGCTTCATCTACGCGCCCCAGTTGCTGCGCCTGATGGGTGCTTCGGGCGACATTGTCTCGCTGGGCAGCGGATACGCCCGAATTGCGCTCGGCGGCAGCGGCGCCATTCTCATGCTGTTCCTCAACAACGCGATTTTCCGCGGCGCCGGCGACGCCGCCATCGCCATGCGCCTTCTCTGGGTCTCAAACATCATCAATCTCATTCTCGACCCCTGTCTGATTTTCGGGCTAGGACCTTTCCCGCGCCTGGGCGTAACCGGCGCCGCTCTCGCCACCTTCACCGGACGCAGCATCGGAGTCGCCTACCAGTTCTACCGCCTGCTGCGCGGGACCGAGCGCATCCGCATCCTCGCCGGGCAGATTCGCGTGAATTTGCACGTGCTGCTGCGGCTGGTGCGCGTGTCTTTAACGGGCATCCTGCAGTTCGCCATCGCCCACACCAGTTGGATCGGCCTGGTGCGCATCGTAAGCGTCTTCGGCGCCGCCGCACTCGCGGGTTACACCATCGCCATTCGCATCGTCGTGTTTCTCATCCTGCCGTCGTGGGGATTAAGCAACGCGGCCGCCACTCTCGTCGGCCAAAATCTCGGAGCCAGGAAACCCGAGCGCGCCGAGCAAGCCGTCTGGCGCACCGGCTTCTACAACATGCTTTTTCTCGGATCGGTGGGAGTGCTCTTTATCCTCAAGGCCGAACCCATCGCGCGCCTGTTCACCCAGGACCCGGCCGTCGTTCCGCTAGCCGCGACCTGTCTGCGCATCGTCAGCTACGGCAACATCGGGTACGCCTACGGCATGGTCATGATGCAGGCGTTCAACGGCGCCGGCGACACGGTCACGCCCACCATCGTAAATTTCTTCGGCTTCTGGCTGCTGGAGATCCCGCTGGCGTACTGGCTGGCGATTCCGATGCACTTGCACTCCAACGGCGTGTACATAGCGATCGTGATTGCGGAATGCGCCATCGCCGCCGCCAGCGCCGTGCTGTTCAAGAGAGGGAAGTGGAAGACACAGAAGATTTGAAGGAGTGGCTCTCTAGGCGGGGGATATTCTTACTCCTGTCATCCTGAGCGTAGTAGCTGCTTCGCAACAGCGAAGCAGCCACGAAGTCGAAGGACCCCTACCTCTCACGCACGACGACAACGTGGACACGTATCCACGGTGCTGCCGACTGCTTGGTGAGAATTCCCCGAATCGTCCTTGGCAATCAAACAGCGCGGGGTCCTTCGACTCCGTTGTCGCCCGCTTCGCCCGCAACGACTGCGCTCAGGATGGTAAGCAGTAAGGTGACGGAAACGCCACTCACTTCATCCCCAGCGCCCGAAGCACCCCCTCGTCCGCTACCACCTTCCCATCTTTCTTCGTGACCACGCCAAACGATCCCGAGTAGTCCCACATCGCCCACCCAATCCCGTTGCGTTCGAGCGCCGTCCGCACATCGCGCAACCATGCCGCCCGGTCCTCGGGATCCGCATACTCCCGATAGACGCCAAACTCATTGCATACCAGCGGAACCCCGCGCCGCCGCGCCCACTCCGCCGCTTGCTTCATTTCCGACTCAATGCGGGCCGCGTCCCAGTGCTCGCGCCCATAGCGGACCACCTGCAACCGGTCCACTTCATCCGGCGCCAGCGCCGCTGCGCGCTCCGCCGACTCGGCCGTCGACGGATATCTCACGCCCCGCAGCCAGTGCCAGTAATACGCGCTCCAAGTCGCGCCCTGATGCGTGAAGATGTACGGCTCATAAAAGTGAAAGTTGTAAATGACATTCGGATCGCGCAGCGGCTCCTGAAAAACCAGCTCATCGTCATTCGACCAACGCGCTCCCGCCGCTATAATCGTGTGCGCAGGCGCGCCCTCTCGAATCGCTGCCGCCAGCTTCGCCTGCACACCCAGCCACCGATAGCGGTCGGTGAACTCCGGCTCATTCAGAATTTCCAGAAACACGCGGTCCGCATCCAAATCCAATGCCGAATAATGCGCGGCCAGCGCCCGCCAGAAATCGGCGAACCGCTCAACAAATTCGTCCTCCTTAGCGAGCCGAGCCTTGAAGTCGCTTTCCGGATGCAGATCGATCACCACCGCCAGTCCGTGGTCGAGAATCATCTTCACGGCCGCATCCAGGTGGCCCAGATATTCCGCTGGAATCTTATTAGGCTCGCGCTCGTTAAACATCGGCTGCGGATTCACACTCAAGCGAACGTGATCGAAACCCATCGACTTGATCAGCGCAACGTCCTCGGTCGTCGTCCACGCCTGAAAATGTTCCGGAGTGTAGCCGCGCTTGTCATACACCTGCGCGAACCATTCGCTGGCATTGATCCCCCGCCTCAATTTTTCAGCTCGCGCGAACGCCAGTGAAGCTTTGGCGCTCATGGCGCCGCCCGTCTGCGCCGCCGCGCAACCTGCCACGAGACCTGCCAATAAAAGGAATGCGGCCCCCAATTTCACCCGACCCATTATTATCCGACTCATCGCCAGCAATCCCTTCCGCATTGATACACTGATGGCCACTGATCTATTAAACAACTGATCGATCAAACAACTGATCGATCAACAAAAGACTAGCCCATGATTCCCTGCCAGCGCCATCTCTTCGACATTCCCGACGACGTCGCCTACCTGAACTGCGCCTACATGTCCCCGCTGATGAAGCCGGCGCTGGAGGCCGGAGTCGCGGGGTTCGCCCGCAAAGCGCATCCCTGGGAACTCACTCCCGACAAGTTCTTTACCGGATCGGACGAGTTCCGCGCGACCGCCGCGCAGCTAATCGACTGTTCAGCCGACTGCATCGCCATCGTCCCTTCGGCCAGCTATGGCATCGCGACCGCCGCGCGAAATTTGCCAGTCAAAAAGGGCCAGAGCATTCTCCTGCTCGCGGAGCAGTTCCCGTCCAACTACTACGCGTGGCAGCGGCGAGCGGAAGAAAACGGCGCGTCTCTGAAAGTGGTCGATTGGCCGGAAGATCACGATTGGACCGCGGCCGTTCTGAATTCCCTGACCGCCGACGTGGCCATCGCCGCGCTCCCGCACGTGCACTGGACGAGCGGCGGAAGGCTCGACCTGGTCCGCATCGGCGAAGCTTGCCGCAAGCTCGGAGCTGCGCTCGTTCTCGATCTCACGCAATCGCTCGGTGCGCTGCCCTTTTGCGTGGGCAGTCTGAAGAACGATTTGCAGAATGGTGTGCAGCCGGATTTCGCGGTCGCCGCCAGCTACAAATGGCTGCTGGGGCCCTATTCCGTCGGGCTTCTCTATGTCGCTCCAAAATGGCACGGCGGAATTCCGCTGGAAGAAAACTGGATTCAGCGCGCCAACGCTAGCGATTTCTCGAGCCTCATCCTGTACACGGAAAACTACGACGCTGGCGCGCGGCGCTTCGATATGGGCGAGCGCTCCAACTTCGCTCTGCTGCCAGCCGCTGTGCGCGCCATGAAGCAGTTGCTGGAGTGGGATGTCGCGCAGATCTCCGAGACCGCCGGCGCGCTCAATCGTCAACTGGCCGAGGCCGCAACGGACTTGGGATTCTCCGCGCCCGCCGAACCGTTGCGCGCGCCTCACTACCTGGCCTTACGGAGGAAAGAGGCAATTCCAAAGGAGCTTCCCGAAATGCTGGCGCGCGAGAAAGTATTCGTCAGCGTCCGCGGAAGTTCGATTCGAGTGGCGCCGCACGTCTACAACACAGCCGAGGACTGCGAGCGCCTCATCGCATGCCTGCGTCGCATCGCCGCTCGAAGTGCGACTTGAGAAGCAATGCCTCGACAAGTTAGACAATGGAGCGACGGGCGTCTCGCCCGTCCGGCAGTTTGGCGGCCGGGCGGGGACGCCCGGCTCTCCACCAACGCTTCGCGGACTACTGTTTGAGAGCCGCGGCCCGCCGTTGCGCCAGTGACGCCGCCTCGGTGGCCGGATTTTCTTTTTCCACCTGTTCGTAGATCTTCTTGGCTTCGTCCGGCTTCTGCCGCGACTCGTAGAACCCGGCGAGTTCGAGCTGCGCCGTTGCCTTGCTGACGACAAGCGTAGGCTTATCGATCAACTGCTTATAAAGATCCACCACCTGCGTGTCCTTCTTCTCCGAGCGATAAACGGAAGCCAGCGCGAACTTGCCCAATGCGGCAAGGTCGGTGTTCCTGGAGCTGGCCGCTTCCTGCAGACTGCGCTCCGCTGCCGTGTTGTCGTTAAGCTGCGCCGAGGCCAATCCCACGAAATAGCGCGCCATGTCGGCAGTGTGGGTGTGCGGATATTTATCGACGATGGCCTGGAACAGCTTGCGCGCTGCCGTGGCACGCTCCTCGGTCGACGCAAAGCTGTCGTAGTCCGGTTGCGCGGGCACGCCTGCTGGACGCACCGGCGTTTCAAAGGTGCGCACCGCCGTTGAAAGCTCGCCGCTCGCCTTTTCGTCCTGCGTGTTGACGTAGTACCAGCCGCCAAATGCAATCGCTCCGATAACAACGACCGCAATCACAACGGCAATGATTTTCGATTGGTGTTCCGCGCTCCAGTGAGCGGCGTTCTCCGCTGCCTCGATCGTGACCTTGCTGAAACGGTCTTGTTTCAGTTGATGCCGGGTTTCTGCGCGCACGGGCTTCCTTCTTCGCTTAAAGGTAGGATGACAATTATTCAGTCTAACAGGCCAATTTCCAGAGCGTCAAAGCGCCGCGGCCGGTCGTAATGGCTCAGCTTCACTCTGTTTTGAAAGGGCACGGCTTCACAGGCTGCGGAAAAACGCTGATTCGTGTAGAGACGGGGCTTGTCTCGTCTCAGACTGCTGAAGAACTCTGGTTCGAGCAGGTTTTGGGTAGGGTACAGTTGTGTCTTCGCCCCACGAAAAACTATTGCGCGGTCTCCAGCAGGCCCTTCTCGGCTTTCTCCTGGCACGCGATGCAATGGCGGGTCCAGGGCACGGCTTCGAGGCGCTTGGCGTTGATCTCCTTGCCGCAAGAAACGCATTCTCCGAAGCTGCCTTCGCGGATGCGAGCGAGAGCGCCATCGACCATATTGAGCAACTGGCGGTCGTTGTTACTCTGGCTGAAGAGGAATTCCTTGTTGTAGGAACTGGCGGCGCGATCGGCGACGTCCTGCGTAGCCTCATCGTCCGCGGTACGACCGTCCTGCTGATTCCGGACAACCATGTGGCGCAGTTCGTTGCGCCTGGTTTCCAGTCTTTTTCTGAATGCCTCTAGTTTCTTCTTATCCATGATTGCTGCCTAGATTGCTGCCATGATTGCTGCCTGCGATTGCTGCCTGCCCTGAAGCACAAGTCGCGCCTCACAGGCCCCGCATCGCCCATAAAGTCAAACAAGTATCCTAAGCGCGGGAGAGATCGGGCGTCAACTGGAGGAGGCGAGAGTAGAAATCTACAGTCTGATTTCAGATTCGCGAAAATGCAGATCCCTCGTTTCGCGAGGGATGACAATCCATGAAGGGTGTCGCTCGTGCGCCGAACGACGTCCTATCCCGTGGCTGCCGACTGGTGTAGAATTTGAAAGTCAAGCCCCACGCTGTCATCCTCGGCAGCGGATTCCATCGGGACGTAGCGCAGCCTGGTAGCGCACTTGCTTGGGGTGCAAGGGGTCGCGAGTTCAAATCTCGCCGTCCCGACCATTTACTTCCTCCGCGTCTCCATTGTCAGGGTCCGCTGTCAATTGCTGAAAGCTAAAGCACCCAGCCCGCAAATCCAGTCCTCTGTGATCCCGGCCCTTGCATTTTTCCGGCGTTTGGAGCAACGTTTTCAGTGCGAAAGGAGTGCCCCCGACATCATGATCAACGTTCTCATCCAACACGAGGTTGCCGACTATACGGCCTGGAAAGCGGCGTTCGATTCCGCCTTCGACTTTCGGCGTAAACACGGCGAGAGCGGTTGCCGCATTTTCCGCAGCGCTGGAAACGTCAACGACCTTACACTTCTCTTCGAATGGGAGTCTTTGGAGAAGGCGCGCGCATTCATGGCTTCCGACGAACTCAAAACCAAAATGGCGAGTGCAGGTGTCAAAGGCCAGCCTCGAGTCGATTTCCTCACTGAGGTACACAGCGTCCGGCGCAGCGCGGCCGACTGAGCGTGCAGGGCTGACACTGCTGTCCCCCAAGCTGACCACCCGAGCTGACGACCCGGGCTGACGAGCAACAATCGGCACTCCCTTGATCGCTATCTCCTGGGGCAGAGTCCCCGTTTGCGAGGCTCGGAATCTATTTCCGCCGCATCGCATCCAATTGGCTTGAACCGGCAAACAGGACCGGAGCCATCCTTACTGTTCTGGCAATCTCCTCTTCTGGCTTGCCCCAAATTCGCTATTTTCAGGAGAACTTGATGGCTAAGAAACCAAGCTCCAGCAATTCGAACAAAGCTTCAGCGCAACCCCGCTACCACCAGACCGCCCGCGAACTCCAGGCCTTTGGCACCGTGACCGCTGTCTTGCCCTTGCAATTGGAACAGCCAATCCGGCTGGAAATGACCGAGCATCTCAATCAACTGTTGGCCGACACCATCACTCTTCGGGATCTCTACAAGAAGTCTCATTGGCAGGTGTCCGGAGCCACTTTCTATCAACTCCATCTTCTGTACGACAAGCACTATGGAGAACAGAACGAGATCGTCGACACGATCGCGGAACGAATCCAGCTTCTGGGCGGAGTCAGTATCGCCATGGCCGCCGATGTCGCCGAGTTGACCAGGATTCCGCGTCCGCCCAAGGGCCGCGAAGAGGTTCCCGCGCAACTGTCTCGCCTGCTCGACGCGCACGAGCTCATCATCACCTATTGCCGTGAACTCGCAGAGCTGGCCACCAAACTGGGCGACCCCGGCACCAACGACCTGGTAGTGAGTGATGTGCTTCGCCCCAGCGAACTGCAAGCCTGGTTCCTGAGCGAACATCTGGTCAATGCGCCGCTGGTCGAAGCCGAGCCCCTGCGGCAATCGGCATAAGACAAAATTGACTTGCGATGGAATGCACGCGGGCTCCACGGCCCGCGTTTTTTCTTTTGCGGCCGGACTGCATCCGGCGGAGAGACTCGGGGTTCGTATCAGGGCATCGCTTTAGCGCTGCCGAAAGGCCTTCGCATCAGGAGCCCCTTTAGGGTCCGGCGGCATCCGGCGTTCTAGTGGCGTGCCGAGAGAATGTGCAGGATCTGCTGCAGCTCATGCCGCAAGTGCGCCACATTCACAGAAGAATTCACCGGAAACGGAAGCGCGGTCTGACTCCGATCGGACTTGGTCTCCTCGCGCAACTGCACCCGCGCACCCGCAATGGTGAAGCCGTCTTCGTACAGCAGTTTCTTAATGCGCACCACGGATTCCACATCGCGCTTGCGGTACATGCGCTGCCCGGTACTGCTCTTTACGGGCTTGAGCTGTGGAAATTCGGTTTCCCAGAACCGCAGTACGTAGGCGGGCAGACGACACAAGCTGGCGACTTCGCCGATCCGGAAATAGAGCTTGTCCGGAATGATGATCTCGGCGTTGCGGGTTTTCTTCGTCGCTTTCTTGCGCAGGCTCATGGAGGCCGCTTCCGTACTCCGTATACGCGTTTCTAGCACGAGCCGCGCCGCCGGACAACCCCCAAAAGTACTCCCTCAGCACAGACGGGCCGCCGCCAGCGCCTTTTGGCGCTAGGCTCTCCAGCAGGCTGCGGAAAAACTTCGGTCCTGACGTTGCTTTGAAGGGGCGCGGCTTCAGCCGCGCCGTATGTGCCGCAATATCAATGCGGCTTTAGCCGCTGAGGCAAAACTGCGACGCGGAAATGACTCTTTCCGGCCTGCAACTTACGCCGCGCTCCGTTGAAGGCGAAATGCTAAGTCGCGCGACGGACGTTTCTCGCCAGCCCGGCCAGGCTGATTCCAAATCCCGCAAGCATCACCAGGCCCACAACCGCGAGCGTAGCAGCGGACACCCCGCCCTTGTGCAGGAACACGAACCAGCGATCCCATCCCAGCCCGAGACGTGCCGGTTCGCCGCTTCCCAGGTACTTCCACAACAGATGAATCTGCCCACTCAGCGAGTACGAGAGACGATAAGTCCAATTGGCATCGTAGTAGCGTCCCCGTGGGACTTGGTCTTCCATAAAACTTGTGGCGAGTGAGACACATTGAACCAGCGCTCCGAGAACGAGCAGCAACACAGCGATCTTTTTTATTCGCGCGGCGTTTGTCCTGGCCGCGCTGAATGGCGCTGCGTTCCCGGCGAGCATCGGCCCCAATGCCAGCGACAGCAGCACGATCGACGGGACCATATACCTCGGTCCCACGCAATATCCACCCTCCCACTGGGTGTAGCGGGCAAAGAGAAAGAGATAGGTCAACGGAAACAACATAGCCACCGTCGCCGCGCCCCGCTCCAGTTTCCAAAGGCGTCGGAGTCCAGCCAGCGCCAGGATCACCGGAGGCGCGAAAACAAATATCGACTTGCCGGGAGACAGCAGGAATCCGTAAAGGCCTTTCACGAGCGGCGTATCAAAAGTATTCAGGCGCTTGGCGCCTTCCGCAGCCGTCGGATATCCAAACTGAAACGGGCCGCCAAACAACAGCGCATTGTGCGCCAGCAGAGCCAGCACTCCGATCGCCGATGTCGCGCACAAGATAAACGCGGAGCGCAGCGCAGGCTTTCCGTCACGCACCAGCACCGCCAGCGCAAACACAGGAATCGCAAGAACATTGGTTGGCCGCACCAATGTGGCCAGTCCCAGAATCAGCCCCACAATGGAAGCGGTCCGCCAAGCAATCCGTGCGTGGCCACGGCCGAAAAGCAGCAGCGCCACTCCCACAAAAATCGCAGCCGACAACGGCTCTGAGAACAGCCACCCGGAATAGGCAAAGATCGGAGTGCCCAGACCCACCATCGCCGCCGCAAACAGGGAAGCGCGCGCAGGGATCCCGATCCCCACCAGTAGCAGAAAGAAGAAAGCCACGGTCAGCGCCGAAAAAGTCGCGCTGCTCAAGCACGAAGAAAAGGCCACCATCAGGTCGGTATCGTCGGCGGGGACCCCCGGTAATCGGGCCAGCAAATATTGCCCGAGGGCATACCAGGGCGTGCAAAGCAAAGCCTGTCCCGGTGGATAGGCCGCGCGCGGCTGGCCGTTCAGATCTCGCCGCCCGTAGAAATTATGCAACTCCACAGCTTGTGGGACGGCCGTGGACCCGCGCAGTACCAGGCTCTCGGTCGTGTAAAGAGTGTTGTACTCGTCCGGCGTACGAACCCTGCCGGTGGAAGTCAGCAGGTAGAAAAACTGGAACGCCGCAAAAAGCCACCAGGCAATGCGCCGCGAAGGGTGCGCCCGGGCGTGATTCGCGGGAGATACAAACGAAATGCTGGAAGTGGGCACGGTGACTAGATCGTATCAGTTAGAAGTGGAGTGCCGGGCGTCCCCGCCCGGCTGCCGCACTGCCGGACGGGCGAGATGGTCCGTAATCCGTCCGCAAAAGGAAAAGCCTCTCAAGAGGTGCTTCTCCTGAGAGGCTTTGGGGAACTTCTGAACGAGCATCCGTCCGCTTAGTGTTTCTTTTTCTTGGCGGCTTTCTTCTTGGTTGCCATGAAGTATTTTCCTCCGTTTGAACGATTTTGTTCTCCCAAGGTTCTCGACAGGGCACCTTGATGCCCGAACTACTCAATCTGTCGTATGAGTAGCTGTCCTACCACAAGATATTGCCACTTGTATGTAATTTGTCAATGAAAATATCACTTCATCGCACGATTTTGGTGGAGCACGTG
>Ga0187890_10000039_pt1 | contig 91976 bp, 68 predicted proteins | sample June2016WEW_21_1_FD_133005 | JGI IMG/M metagenome (GOLD analysis project Ga0187890, IMG submission 133005) | Peatland microbial communities from SPRUCE experiment site at the Marcell Experimental Forest, Minnesota, USA - June2016WEW_21_10 | ecosystem: Environmental > Terrestrial > Soil >... | reverse complement strand
CCATTGGCGGGCGCGACTCCGATGCAGCCGAAGAAAGGATGCATGGGAATCTTCACCGAGAAATCGGAATCGAGCGCCTTGAACAGCGCTGTGTTCGCGGCGTGATCGATGTGGTAAAACCAGACGCGCTCGGGAAGCGGCGGATGCAGCATGGGCGTGTAGTTGGTCTCATTGATGGCGCCAAATCCGGGAGCGAATGCGCCCACGCCCGTATCGCCATCGACTTCGAGATCGAGAATCTTGACGGCGAGTGTGTCGCCGGGCTCGGCGCCCTCGATGAAAAATGGCCCGGCCAGCGGATTATCGCCTTTGGACATGCTGAGCGTGTCTCCGGGCTTCCGGAGCGCGTTCCCGAAGCAGTCGAGCGTGTTGGTGTCGAGGATGTCTCCCGACTTCAGACGCGCCACCGGTTCGGCGGTGGCGAACAGATACTTCACATTGTCGATGGTGGTGGTGTAGCGGACGACATTCGCGGACTGCCCTAAAACCGCGACCGGGGTCGCCAACACTGCGCCCAACAGGGCCAGAGCGCGGCTTCTTAACTTCATCTAGTCTGCCTCATTCGTCACAAAGTGGAGGGACGGGCGTCTCGCCCGTCCAGCCGGGCGGGGACGCCCGGCTCTCCACCAGCACCTATCTCAGAACGAATACTTCAACGAGAACTGAATCAGCCGCGGTGTGCCGACGGTTTGTGTGATCTTGGCAATATTGGGACCTTGCTCAACGTCGGCATATCCAAAGTTCAGCGGGTTCTGGAATGACGGATGGTTGAACAAATTGAAGAACTCGGTGCGGAAATGCAGGTTCTGCCGTTCACCGATCTTGAAATTCTTGCCGAGTGTGAAGTCGACATTCACCTGCTTGGGGCCGATGATGCAATTGCGCGGAGAGTCCCCAAACCCGGTGTTCGTGCCCGGAGCGGTACCGGCCGGGGAGTTCGGGACATTGGCGACTGGCATATAGGCAGCAGGGTTGACCCAATTTGCGAGCTTGGTGGCGAGGCTGCCAGAATTCAGAGCGTTGCCGCAATCGAAGCCGGGAGCGAAATCGGCGGTAACCAGAGACGGGGTGGTTAGAGCATAGTCCGACCCGCCGTTCGAATCCTGAATCGTGATGGGCGCACCCGTTTGCGCGACGATCACACTGTTGACCTCCCAGCCACCGAATGCGAATGCCATGGCATCGTGGCGGCCGGCCATGAAGGGCAGAGCGTAATTGAAGCTGGTGACAAAGCGCTGGCGATGATCAAAGTCGGAAAGGCCGCGCGAGTCGTCCCCACTGAGCTGACTATTCACGCGCGTGAGGAAAGCCACGCTGGCGGTGGAGACGTCGTCGATGGACTTGGACCAAGTGTACGCGCTTTGAAAGTACAGTCCTTTCGAGAAGTGGTGCGAAACGGTGGCCTGCAAACCGTTGTAGTGGGAATCGGAGTTGGGATAGAACGCCTCAAAATCAGACGGAGCAATCCCCAGGTAGGGCGCTCGCGCCGAGGCGTTGGCTACCGTGTTTTGAGTGATTGAAACCGCTGTTCCCATCGCTACACCTGGTTGCAGGCAAGGCACGTTGTTGGCGACGTTGCCGCAGATCACGTTGATGGGGTTGGAGGGGCTAGCCAGGGCGGGCTGGTCGGGATCAAAGGTCGAGCGCAGACGTGTGCCCTTGGTGCCTACGTATCCAAGCTCGAGAACCCAGTTTCCTCCCAGTTGGCGTTGCAGGGAAAAGTTCCACTGCTGCGTCGTGGGCGAGACCCAGTGTAAAGGAACGGCAGGAGCGAAGTAGTCGGGGAAGGTACCGGGCCCGAATGCTGCACCGCCGTTGGGGTCCCCTTTCGGAAAGCCCTGAAAAAAGGCCTGCGTCGGTACGAAGCCCACTTGGGGTGGCGAACCGAGGGGCGGCAGCAGCGGCGTACCGCCTGGAGAGTAGAGCGTGGCCAAGCTTGAGTACGAGCCGGAGGGAAAAGCCAACGGATAGAACGGAGGCGCAAACGCGAGGTTGTCCACGCCGCCAATATCTTCGCGGACGCTGTAGATGCCATAGCCGGCGCGAATTACCGTATCGTGCTTGCCCGCCACGTCATAGGCAAAGCCGATGCGCGGCTCGGGTACGGTGGCGTACTCATTATTCAGGGCGGCGCTGTTAAGGGTGCCCGTTAGACCGGCAAGGCCGTATTTGTTCACACAACTCGGCCACATGTAGGGCTGGCCGATCGGGGGATTGGCGTCGTCAGGAACGGTGTTGCCCAAATGGCAGAGGTTGTCTTCGGCCGCACCGACCCACTCGATCCGCAGCCCCAGGTTCAGCGTCAAAGTCGACGTGACTCGCCAATCATCCTGTACGAAACCGGCATAGGCGGGAATGTGGTAATCGTGATTGGCTGCGCCGCTGCCTCCTTCACCAAGGTATGGCTGTCCCAGCAGGAAGTTCTGGAAAGCTGGGAGGTTTTGGTTGGGGTCGGTGTCCGGGAAGAAGAGCAAGAGAGGGTTGTCGAGTACGGGGAGGATGCGGCGAACTGAAGTGCGGTCCACTTCGCCGCCGAATCGGAACGAGTGATGTCCGCGAGTCCAGCTGACGGTATCGAGCCAGACGAATGAGTCCGCTAACGCCGATTGAGGCTGGTTGGGGAAAGGCCCAATCTGGAAGCCCGGGAATTCGAACCTGTACATGTTCGGTTGCGGGTTTAAGCTGCTGATGCCCAGGTCGGCTGGCGAGGTCCCGGGGACGGAAACGTTCAACAGGGCGTCGCTTATAACGTTCACGCCGAAACGAAACTCATTGACCAGGGCATTGCTGAAGGAGTGGGTTTCCGCGATGCTGCCGAACCGTCCCCGCAGCGGGATGTCGAGGGGAAAATTCAGGTTGGTGTCGATGGCGGGGTAACCCGTCTGAACCTGCAAGTTATCGGCGCCGAACGGTTGGTAGGTTTCCGCATCCGACCAGAAGAACCGCTCGGTGATGCGATCTTTGCCCTGGTTGAAATCGCGGTCCCAGTTGGCCGTGAACTGATCATCCCGATAGCGACCCGGGGAGCTGATGGTAAGTGAGCCGGTAGCGCCGGGCGTGCCGGAGACGCTTGGAATCAGCCAGCCACCACCTATGCCAGGGCCGAACTGATTGCCGGTGGCGGTGAGCAAAGCATAGGCCACCGGGTCGAATCCGCCGCAAGGATTGGCGGAGTTAACGTACGCGGGGAGGGGGCTGGTACTTGGAAAAAAGGCGTTAATCAGATTCGCGCAGCCCGTGGAACCGGTGCGGACGGTCGGCAGCACGGGAAGTGGCGCACCGCTGATATAAGTTCCCAGCGAATCGCCGCTGCGCTGGCGCGTGCCCTGGTAGTTGACGTAGAAGTAGCCCAGCTTAGCTTTGGGACCAACCGGTCCGCCGAAATCACCGCCGAAAATGTTCTGCTTGAGATCAAAGGGGCCTAAGAAGTAGTCGTTGGAATCCAGAACGGAGTTGCGGAAATACTCCCAGGCATCCCCGTGGAAGCCGGCCGTGCCGCTCTTCAGGATAGCGTTAATGTTGCCGCCGCCGTTACGGCCCTGACTGGCATCGTAGAGGCTGGTGCCGACCTTGAACTCCTGGATCGAGTCGGGGTTGGGGACGGGTGTGTAGGTGAGTTCACCGAACGAGTAGTCGGAGGCCGAAATGCCCTCGATCAGGTAGTTGTTGTTATCTTCTCTTCCGCCATTGACGTCGATACGCACATCGCCACGGCCCAGGGCGGCAGCGTTGTTCAGGCTGGCAGAGGCGCCCGCCGACAGGTCGAGCAACTGCTGGAAGTTGCGCGTGGCCAGCGGGAGGGTGCTAACGGTTGTGGAACCGATGGATTGGCCGGTGGTGGCATCTGTGGTATTGACTTGCTCCGCTTCGGACTGGACTTCCACAACTTCCTTCACCGCACTCAGTTTAAGAGCCGCGGTCATGCGCGTCGTTTCCGTGATGCGCACAACCACGCCGGGAAACCTGGTGACGGGAAAGCCGGCCGCGTCCACTTCCACCGTATACGTGCCTACGGGCAACAGCGTGGCAGTGAACAACCCGGATGCGTCGGTCTTCAGTTGGCGCAGGACCTCACCCGTGGCCTGGCTGGTGACACTCACCTTGGCGTTCGCGATTACGGCTCCAGATGCGTCCTGAACCACACCACCGATGGCGCCGGTGGCTCCGCCTTGCGCGAACGCAAGCGAACCCAAGCACCACGACAACAGCAACAACACGGCTAGCTCTCGAATACGCGACATAGGGCCCCCTCCGTGGACGGTTCGGACTGCACTGGATACAACCCCGACGAAAAAGAATGCAATTAGATTACGGCAGGATGGTAACTGTCAAGGAATAACTGGACGGAGTAGAGCCTACTTATATATGCGCCCGATCCATTTTTGCGATCCTGATTGGGCCGCCGCTGGCGCGGTCGTCGTCGCGCAAACACCTGGTCCAGTCAGCTGGCTATGCTTGCATTATTTCCAACGGACTCCATTGGCGTGCAGATTTCCTGAATAGGAGACGTGACAATCGGTGTGCTGTATGCGGGGTGATGAAACTCCAGGTGCATGCCGCGACCGATGAAGCGGACCTTGAGCATGGAACCGCCCCAGGTCGAGCCGGCGATGGTCACCTGAACTGGTTGCGGACAGTATTGCGGATGTCCTGAGATCAGCGCCGCACCCTCACCCAGAAGTAGTGCCGTGTAGAAGTGGTGCTGAGTCCTAATCTGCAGCACGGTGTCAGGCGGCAGACCTTCAAGGAATACGCCTCCCTCGATTTCGGACTGGACGATATTCCGATTCACTTCGTCGCCGAGGTTGGGATGAGGCGCGAACATTGGTTTACTGTACCGAGGTCGGCTCCCAGTCACAACATTAATATTCAGCAATATTCAGCGCCTCAAGTCCTGGTCGCGCGTGAGGCGACCAGGCTGAGGTATTCTCTGGCTTGTTCATTCACATCCGCCCGACAATCGGAAGTTGGACGGGAATCGCTTCCTCAGTCTTACCCCAGCTCAGTCTTACCCCAGCTCAGTCTTACCCCAGCTCGGTCTTACCCCAGCTCGGTCTTACCCCAGCTTTCGTGCCAGTGCACGCAATACGAAGCGTATGCGATCGGGCCAAGGCAAACGGCCCAGATTTGTGCGCACCACGCCGCGGGTGAAGTAGGTCTTCTGGGAATAGTCGATTGCGACCTCGACGACGACAGGATGACCGGACCCAGTTAGTGTGAGCGCCTGTTTGAGAATCGCCTCCGCATCGGTGTTACAACGCAATTCGAGGTACTCCGCGCCGACGCCGCGGCAAATGGCGGCCAAGTCATAGTCAGGAAGCTCACTGCAGGTCTTTCGTCCAAGCGCGATTTGCTGAAACTGCGCAATCTGGGCTAATTCGCGGTCGCGCAGGACCAACACCATTACCGGCAGATTCAGCTGGCGCGCGGTGAGCAGTTCCAATCCTGTCATCAGGAATGCACCATCGCCTGCCAGCGAAATGACCTGGCGATCGGGACAGGCGAGTGCGGCTCCTAGTGCGGCAGGCACTGCGTAACCCATGCACGAATAGTCAACCGGCGCCAGGAACGAACGCGAATGTGGCAGCCGTAAACACTCCATGGCCAGGAAGGTTCCGTTGCCGCTATCGGTAGTATAGATCGCGTCGTCCCCAACCAGCTTTTGAACTGTTGCCAGAAGGTGAGGTGGGTAGACTCCCTCGGAATTATCGGGCGTGGTCCATGCTCGCCTGACTTCTTCGTGGCCGGAATGTATTTCGCGTCGCAATGATTCATCAACTGAGCGTGACGCCACATGAGGAAGCAGGGACGCGACAAAGCTTGCGGCATCCGAAACTACGGGCAAATCCGCGGGGTAGTTCTTTCCGAGTACCGCAGGATCTATATCCACGTGAATCAGCTTGCCGGGAAGCTGCATGCCATAGCTTCCCGTGCCCACCTCAGAGAAGCGGCAACCGATCGCCAAGGTGAGATCGCAAGACGCCGCGATCTCGCGCACGAACGAAGGTGCGGCAGCACCAAAGCCGCACCACAACCAAAGCGGATGCTTCTCGTTGAAAACGCCTTTGCCGGAAATGGTGGTGGCCACCGGAGCATTCAGTCGCTCGGCCAAAGCCACGAGGTCGGCGCCGGCCTCGATGGCCCCAAGCCCGAGATAAAGCAGAGGCCGGTGGCTGGCTTCGATCCATTGGCGAGCCCGCTCAACCAGTTCGCCTTGGGTCGTTGCAGCTGGCGGCGCCGGTTGTGAATCGGGCGGTTGCAGATGCGCGTCATGGCGGAAGAAGTAGTGCTCTGCGGGAATCTCGACCATCGCCGGGCCGGCCGGGGCACGGCGCGCGATTTGGCAAGCGCGGCGGATGGTCGTGTAGATTTCCGATCCCCTCTCAGCGCGTAACTGGGCCTTGGTCACGGGTCGCGCGATGGCGAGTTGGTCAACGTCGTGGAGTTGGAATGCCCTTCCCGTGTCGCGCCGAATCCCACAAGAGAGGACGAGCATTGGGATTCCGTCGAGATAAGCCTCGGCAATCCCCGAGAGCGCGTGGGTCAGTCCTGCTCCGGGAACTATGTTCACTGCCGCAAGGCGCCCGGAAGCACGCGCGACTCCATCGGCCATGAAAGAAGCACTCTGTTCATCGGTGACGAGGACTGGGCGCACGCTCTTGGAACGGGCGAGTGCATCGTAGAGTTCGATGTTGTGCGTGCCCGGAATGCCGAAAGTGAAAGCTACACCTTCATCTTCCAGCGCGCGCACCACGATGTCACCGCCCGTCATCTTGCTCATAACTCATAACATCTTGCTCATAGCAGCGCATTCACATTCTTGCGGATGGTCTCCGCCACACGGTCAGCCAGGGCCATGATCGTTAAGTAAGGATTGATTTCGAGCGAATTTGGAAACAGGCTCGAATCGGCCACATGCAGCCACGGAACTCCATGCACCCGGCCATAGGAATCGGTCACCGAATCCTCGGGACCGCTTCCCATCGCGCAACCTCCCTGCAAGTGCGCGGCCGAGATTGAAAGCTTCCCGGGTTTGAACTCCGCGTTTTCGGCGATCTGGTCAAGAAGTTCCGCGTCCGCGCGTTCAATTGTCGGAGTGTGTGAAACCGGCACATGCACCCGAACGGCCCCGGCTGCGAAAGAGATCTTCGCCGACGTGATTGCGCCCTGCACCAGGCCGTGAATCACCTCCGGTGTGAAGCGGTAGTGAACCACCGGGCGCCCATCACCCTCTATGGTCACGCGATTGTGGTCATCCACCTCGTCACACGCCAGCACCAGGATCATCTGCAGCCGCGGAAAGGCGCGCATAAAGCGACTGTGTTCCTCACCGAACCCAACCATCGCCTTGGCGGTGGTAAAGGGGAAATACATGCAGGTCTCAAGCAGGAAGTGATCGCTCTCGGCGAACTGGTCGAGGTAGAAACTTTTGGGATGACCGACGGCGTTGGTGATCGGCTGGCTGTGTTCGGCAACCATGATGAATGCAGGATGACAGGTGAACCCGTGTCCCAATCGCGGCAGGCTTCGGGCAAACCCAGACCTGAGCAGGAGCGCCGGAGTATTCACCGCACCGGCACAAACCACAACGACTTTGGCGTCGATCTGGTAGTCGCCCGCTTCCCACGTTGATGGCTCGCCTTTATTACCTTCCGGTTTCTCGGTGACCCGGGCAAAGATCTTCTTGTCTTCTATCCGCTGCACTTCGATGCGCGTCACAACCTCCACTCCGTTGCGCTCCGCGCGCGGCAACTGGACCCGATGGGTGCCTTGTTTGGCCTGGTTCGGACAGCCCAGATTACAGAGGCTCGATCCCCGGCACCCTTTCAGGTTTACCGGAAACTGCTGCACGCGATAGCCAAGCCGCCGGCATCCCTCGACGAACAGCCGGTTGTTCTGGTTGAGAAGCGACTCCTCCAGCAGGTGGACATTGTTTTCCGCCACGTATTTTCGGGCGCGTCGTTCCACGTCCGCAAAGGCCAGCCCCGGCACGTTCCAGCGCTGGAGGACTCGTTCCGGAGGAAGCAGCGATGTGCCTGTATACACGACCGTTGATCCGCCATACGCGCTTCCAAAGGCCAGGGTCATGGTTTGCTCGGTGGTCAGGAACCCTCCGCCGTCTTCGTAGAGCGCCTTCGCCATCTCCACTTCGCGGCCCGTAAATTCCTCATCACGGAGTTTCGGACCTTTTTCGAGGACTGCGATGCGCACGCCGTCGCGGCAGAGCGGCGACAACTCCTGGGCCACCGTCCCCCCGCCGGCGCCGGAGCCGATGATAACGATGTCATAGCTGCGGCGAGCATGGCTGCGGCGCTTCATTTTTATTGCACCGCCTCCCAGCCGCGCGGATCGGGACGATAGCCGATGGCGCGTGCGCCGTCAGGTCGTCCGTAATAACCCAGAAATGCGAGAGTACGGAGCCCCCAGAATCCGCAGCGGATACGTTCTACCGGGTGATTCTGCAAGTGACGGAGGACGCGGCTGCGTTGCTCGTCCCCCAACGCGGCAAAAGTGCGGCCATAACGCACGACCGGCAGCCACTCGATCGCACGCAGGAAGAGTTGCAACTGTCCCCGCAAAGTTGGCGGTTGAATCTCGAGTGCATCTTCCACCAGTGCTTCCAATGCGAGCCAACTGGGCTCGTCCAGTTGCTTCGCATCGGGTACAACCGTCACAACCACCGCGCGAAATACCGCGCGCACGGGAGCCAGCACAGAAGGTGACGGTTCCTTCGCATTTGCCCCTCGCATGTTCTCCTCGCCATGCTGAGTGTAATCGACGGCACAGATCGACAGAAGGCCATCAAAGGAAGTTTCTTGCGCTGTGCTGCGCCTAACACGATTCGATCGTCGATCTTTGACGGAGTTCTACGCCGCCGGATCCTCATCCATGTGCGGCCGCGGTGCCGGCAATTGAGGCAGTGCGACGCCCAACCACTGCCCCAACCCGCGAAAATGGCTGAGCCAGGCCTCATTCACGATTCCGGCTCCGTTGCCCGCGACCGCATGCGAAAGCTCGTAATACGCGTTCTGTGACTTCCAGAGATTCAGTTCGAAGGGGTGGACTCGCGCCAGCGCGATCACGTTTTCCACCTCTTCCAGCGTTTCCAGATTGCCGGGGTTCCGCATCCAACGCTCGATCAGCGCGTTCAATCGCTGGCGCACCGCAGCTTCCAGGTTGGAGGCATTCAGGCTGAACCCGCTGCGCTGCACCACATCCAAGAGCGATCGGACCATCTCCAACTCCGTCCCTTGATCTGCCAAAGCGCGACCCACGGCCGTGGCCAGAACAAACTCGGTGGTGAGACGCAAAATTGGCGGGAGAGGAAACTGCAGCTCCGACAAGAAGGACATCAGCGGTGCGTGGTCTTCGTACACGCGGCGGTACAGCGTCTCGGCTTCGCTCAGGGTCGAATCAATGATCTGGCTGACAATCCTTCTGCGTTCGTCTTGAAACAGCGATTTCAGCGAATAGGTTGAGCCGTGGAAGTGGCGGTCAATCAGGCGCAGGCAGGCGGGGAGATCGGCTCCGGAAAACGCTTTACCGGCCTGATCCACGAATTCTTCGACCCATGATCCGTTACCCCCTGAGCCGTCAGACCGTGAGCCGTCACCCCCTGGGCCGTCGCCGAGCGGACGCACGCCCGCGCTCAGATTGTGATCGCCAAAGTGAAGTACTCCGAAGCCCACTCGCAACGAAGTGTCAGTCGTATCGGATGTGAGCAGAGCCACGCCCGCGGCAAACTTCATTTTGCCGGACTGCAGCAACTGGGACCTCTCCAGCGCGACCCGATAGCAAAAGATGGAATCGTGCCCGTGGTATCCGTCGAAGATCGAGCTGATGGCATAATGCGCACCCACACCGACCAGATCGAGCATGGTGGGTTTGACGAACCGCTCGTAGACGTGCCGGCCATTTCCCAAACCGGGCACGTTGCTCCAGGCTTCCTGCAAGCGTTGCAGGAAGGCCTCTTCCCGATCCTCGCCTGTGACCTGCCGGCTCAACTGCAAAGCACGGGCCGCGTACTGCAGGATCTGCAACGTGGCCGGACCGGTCAGTTCATCGAAAAACCAGCCGCAGCTGGTGTACATCAGCATGAGGTGGCGCTGCATTTCCAGCAGGCGCAGAGCTTCCACCTGTTCCGCCGGGGAGAGCGGCCGCAGGGTGTGCTGCGCGAAAAAGGCGTCTTTGTTTTGGGACGAACGATCGAGCACCACCTGGATGTATTGGTTGCGCGCGGCCCAGGGATCGATGAACAGGCTGGCGCCCCTGGTCTCGTAGACCGCGCTCAGGTCGTCGCGAAGCCAGTCCAGTGCATTCCGCAAAGGACGGCGCCATTGCTGATTCCATGAATTGCCACCGCCTGATCTGCAGCCGCAATCGTTTACCCATCGTCCGATGCCGTGCAGACAACTCCAGGAAGTCTTCTCGATAATCTCCACCTCCTCTGCTGGCGGATGCATGGCCAGGTATTCGCCATAGTTGGTGATCCGGGCAAGCTGGTTGCGCTCCAGGTAATCGAGGGTATAGGCCAGGGCCATCTCGCCATGCGGATGGTGATGGCCGTAGGTTTCGCCGTCGGTGGCAATGTGCACCATCTGCGGCCAGTTGCGTTCGGCGTTAAAACCGCTCAGCAGCCTGTGCGCAAATCGTTCCCCATCCATCAGCAAGTTTTCGAAAGCGACGGCATGCGAGATGGGTCCGTCGTAGAAGAACAAGCTGATTGTGCGTCCGGAAGGAAGGTAGCACTGGTATGCACGCGTAGGATCGATCTTGCCTCCTTCCATGCTCTGCCATTCTTCCCACAGCCGGTTGCGCATCCGTTGCGCCTGGTGAGGACTGAGGACGGTGAACTTGATTCCCGCTTCGCTCAGAAGCTCGAGGCTTTCCACATCAACGGCGGTCTCCGGCAGCCACATGCCCTCCGGATCGCGTCCGAAGCGGCGCTGGAAGTCGCGCATTCCCCACATGATCTGAGTGCGCTTATCGCGAGGGTTGGACAAGGGCAGGATCGTGTGGTTATAGGCTTGGGCTAGCGCTGATCCGTGACCCGAAAAAAACTCCTGGCTCTCCCGGTCCGCCGCCAGGACCCGCTCATAAGCCTGCGGCGCGTTCTGCTCCATCCAGGAAAGCAGCGTCGGACCAAAGTTGAAGCTGATGCGGGCGTAGTTGTTGACGATTTTCGCGATTCTGGACTGTCCGTCTAGAATCCGCGCGGCCCCGTTCGGCAGGTAGCACTCCGCCGTGACCCGCTCGTTCCAATCATGGTAGGGAGAAGCGGAGTCTTGCAGTTCAACCGCTTCGAGCCACGGATTTTCCCGCGGCGGCTGATAGAAATGACAATGAATACAAACGTAACGCTGCATGGCGCCGACGCTCCCGCGATCGGTCCTCGCAGCATGGAGAATGCGTTCTTGCCTGCGAGGCCATCCTCGCACAAGAAAAAAGGGGAACCGACGGATAACCCCCGTCGTCTCCCCCCACCCAGCCAACAGTAGCCCTGCATCGCGCACAGGGGTAGAGACATTCGTGGTACCCCCACAACTGAGCCCGGCTAACGCAAAAGCGAAGAGCGCAGCTCTTAACCTGACGATAGAGCATAGGCCCTTCGCCAGATTATTCGACAGCGAGATCGGGTGGATGGTCAGTCGAGCGCTTTGTGGAAGCGGAGGACAGCGATCGTGAGCAGGCTGATTCCCAAAGCGGCCATGGCGAGCATCTGGGGCCAAAGAATCTCCATGCCCACGCCTTTCAGATAGGTGCCACGAAGCACGACCAGAAAATAGCGCAGCGGGCTGAGATAGGTGAAATATTGCAGCCACTGCGGCATGGTGCTGATGGGGAATCCGAAACCGGAGAAAGTTATGGCGGGCATAATAAAGAAGAAAGAAGTCACCATCGCTTGTTGCTGAGTGGAGGAGACGGTCGAAATCAACAGGCCCACGCCCAGCATGCACAGCAGAAAGAGAATCGCGCCCGCGAACAACACCAGAATCTGCCCGCGAAATGGAACCTGGAACCACAGCGTTCCCACCGTGGCGATCAGCGAAACATCAAAGAGGCCAATCAGGAAGAAGGGCAACGTTTTACCCAGGATAAACTCGGCCGGGCGGATGGGCGTCACCATGATCTGCTCGAGAGTACCGATCTCACGTTCGCGAACCACGGCAAAGGCTGTCAGAGTAACCACGAGCACAAGAGTAAGACTGCCGATAATGCCGGGCACGAAAAACCAGCGACTCCTGAGGTCGGGGTTATACCAGGGCCGTTGCTCCAGTTGCACCGAGGGGATTTCCTCCGCCATTTGCGGCGAGATGCGGTAGATGCGGTCTTTCTGGTAGTCCTGGGCGAAGCCGAGAGCGATCTGTGTGATGTAACCGGAGGCGATCAGGGCGGTGTTCGAATTAGTCGCGTCGACGATCACTTGCAGAGGAGCGGTCTGGCCCTTGCGCAGGTTCTGAGCAAAGCCGGCATTGACCTCGAGACCGACCGTAGCCTTCCCTTGATCGATGAGATCGCCGATCTGGCGGTAGTCCGTCAGCTGGCGTTGCACGTCGAAGTAGGGGCTGGAAGAAAAACGGGAGAGTAGTTCGCGGCTCTCCTGGCTGTGGTCGAGATCGAGCACAACGGTAGGAACATGATAAATCTCGAAAGTAGCAGCATATCCAAAGATCAGCATCTGGATAATCGGCGGGCCGAACAGCACGAAGCGGGTGCGCTTGTCGCGAAAGACCTGGATGAATTCTTTGATCAACATCTGCTTGAGGCGCGCCAGCATAGCTTCTCCTTACACCAGCCTTTTGTGGAATGCGCGGGTGGCGAGCAGTGCCAGCACCAGCGTGAACACAGCCAAAGGAACCAGGTCGGGGTAGAGCAAAGCCGTGGGCGTCCCCTTGAGAAAGACCTTCTTCAGCACCGAGACGTAATACCGCGCCGGCAGGATGCGAGTGATCCACTGCAGAACGATGGGCATTTGCTCAATCGCATAAAGAAATCCAGAGAGCAGGAAAGCTGGAAGGAAGGTGACAAGCAGAGCGATTTGACTGGCAGCGAGCTGATTCTTCGCGATCACGGAGATAAAAAATCCGAGCGAAAGCACGACCACCATGAACATGGCGGAGCTGATCAGCAGGGTTAGAAAAGAACCTCGGAAAGGAACTTGGAACCAGTAGATGGCAATCAAGGCGCAAACGATGACGTCGAACATTCCGATGATGAAATAGGGCACCAGCTTGCCGAGCATGATCTCAGCCGGAGTGACGGGAGTTGAAATCAACTGCTCCATGGTGCCGCGCTCCCATTCGCGTGCGATGGTGAGCGAAGTGAGGAACGCTCCGATCACGGACATGACCAGGGCAAGCACGCCGGGGACGATGAATGCGCTGCTCTCCAGGTTCTCGTTGTACCAGGTGCGGGTTGCAACACTGACGGGAGCCGCTTGCGCGATTTGGCCATGGTTACGAAGCCAGTCGATTTGAATGTCCGACGAATAGCCCTGGACGACCGCCTGAGCATAGCCGATGAGGACATTGGCGGTGTTGTCGTCAGAGCCGTCGACGATCGCCTGCACCTGAGCAGGGCGGCCTTCGTGCAGGCGCTCGGAGAAATCCCACGGGACAACAATCCCCATTTTGGCGTGGCCGTCATCGAGTGAGCGGGTCAACGCCGGATAGTCGTTCACAACCCGCACCACGTCGAAATACGCGCTGGCCTGGAAACGCTTCAGGAGATCCTGGCTCTGCTGGCTACCGTCGCGGTCGTACACGTAGACGGGCAGGCCCTTGAGATCGAGATTGACACCGTAACCGAACAGCAGCACCAGAATCACGGGCATGATCACGACAATGATCAGACTGCGCGAGTCGCGGAGGATCTGAATGACCTCTTTTCGAGCCACGGCCAGGAAGCGAGTGAAGCTCATGCTGTCCGCTCCTTTCCCGAATCGCGCGTGGTTGTAAGGGAGACGAAAACGTCTTCCAGGCTGGGATGTATCTTCTCGATACGGGCAACGATGATGCTGTGATCCGACAGATACTTCTGAACCTGCGGGATGGCAGCGGCAGCATCGCGCACGACCAGGTGCAGAGCGTTCCCGAAAACCGCGGCATCGATCACATCCGGAGCGGATTGCAGGACCTCCACTGCCTGGCCAAGCGGCTGACACTCGACGAGGAGCAGTTCGCCTTTCATCGATTTCCGCTTCAGCTCTGAAGGCGTGCCCAGGGCGACGATCGAGCCGCGAAAGATCAGCGCAAGACGGTTGCAGTATTCCGCCTCTTCCATGTAATGCGTGGTCACGAAGACGGTCACGCCCTCCTCCGCCATGTGCTGAATCAGGTCCCAGAACTGTCGACGCGCCATCGGATCGACTCCGGAAGTGGGCTCATCCAGAAAGATGACGGGCGGTTTGTGCAACACCGCGCAGCCTAGAGCGAGACGTTGCTTCCACCCGCCGGGAAGCGTACCGGTAATCAGATTTTCCCGGCCTTTGAGGTTCGCCATCTCCAGCGCCCACTCGATTCGTTCTCTGAGCTGGTTTGAAGGCACGCTATAGAGGCCAGCGAACAGGCGTATGTTTTCGATCACCTTGAGATCGTTGTAGAGAGAAAACTTCTGCGACATGTAGCCAATGTTCTGGCGCACGGATTCGGGTTCGCGGCCGACGTCATATCCGGCAACCCGCGCGCGGCCGGATGTGGGCGTCAGCAGTCCGCAAAGCATGCGGATGGTAGTGGACTTGCCGGCGCCGTTCGGTCCGAGAAAACCAAACACTTCGCCTTTCTTGATCTCGAGATTGATGTGATCGACGGCCACAAAATCGCCGAACCGCTTGACCAGATCTTCGATGACAACAGAATTGTTGTCCTCAGGCATGGGATCACGAAGCATGGACTGACGCTCCACTGCTGACAGCATCGACGAAGAGATCCTCGATCGTGGGCGTAACCTGTTGAATCGTGTTGAATGGAACGTGCGCGTTGTTCAGTCGCGCCTCGAATTCGGGAATACGGCGGGCGGAATCGTCAACCACGACGTGCACGCCGTCGCCGGTCAGCACCAGGCTGGAGATCCCCACCGCGTGCTCGAGTTGAGCGCGCAATCTGCGCGGTTCGGATGAGGTGATAGACAAGACGCCCTTGCCCAGCTTGGCCTTGAGATTTGCCGGCGTGTCACAGAAGAGCAGCTTCCCCTGATGGAGTAAGGCAACGCGATGACAGCGTTCTGCTTCGTCGAGGTAGGCGGTAGAGGTGAGTATGGCCACACCTTCCGAGGCTAGTTCATAAAGGATGCGCCAGAAGTCGCGGCGCGACACGGGATCGACGCCGGTGGTCGGCTCATCCAGCAGGATCACCTTGGGACGATGAATGAGGGCGCAGACCAGGCCCAGCTTTTGCTTCATGCCGCCGGAGAGTTTTCCGGCAAGACGCTTGCGAAATTCGCTCATGCCGGCTGCCTGTAACAATTGTTTGGAACGCTCTTCGCGCTCAGTCTTTCTCACACCGAATAAGTCGCCGTAGAAGCGAATGTTTTCATCGACCGTGAGATCTTCGTAAAGCCCGAAGCGCTGCGGCATGTAGCTGAGGTGGTGCTTGGCGCCTTCAGGATCCTGAATGACGTTAAAGCCATCGACACTGGCTGCCCCTTCGTCGGGCGGCATGATGCCCGCGAGCATGCGGAGGGTTGTCGTTTTCCCTGCACCATCGGGACCGACCAGGCCAAAGATTTCTCCGGAGCGCACGTCAAAGCTCAGGTGATCGACGGCGCGCACACCTGGAAAGCTCTTCGCAAGTCCCTCGGCGACAATTGCGGATTGGAGTTGCTCCGTCATTACCTATTACTTCTGCGGCGTAACTTCCGGTTGGCGCGCGTTGGGGCTGGCTGCGGCAAGATCGATTTGAGCGTCCGCGGGCATGCCGGGTTTGAGTTCGTGATTGGGGTTGTCGATGTCGATCTTGATGCGATACACGAGGGTGACACGTTCTTTGTAGGTTTGAACGCTCTTCGGTGTGAATTCGGCACTCGAGGAAATGAATGAGACGCGTCCGCGGTACGGCTTGCCGGGATAGGTATCGGTGGTGATGGTTGCTTCCTGGCCCCATTGGATACGGGCCAGATCGGTTTCGGCGATATATGCGCGCAACCATATGTGATCGAGGTCGGCGAGCGAGACCACTGGAGTGCCGGGAACGACCACCTCTCCGACTTCGGCCTGGCGCACTGTGATCACACCGGCGGAGGGGGCATGAAGGGTTGTGTAGTCCAGGTTGACGCGCGATAAGCCCAAACTGGCGTGGGCCTCCCCGAGGTTGGCATGAGCGATCACGATATCTTCTTTGCGGCTGCCTTCGACGGCTTCGTTATAGCGCTGCTCAGCGGCCCGGAACGTTGCTTGCGCGCGTTTCCGGGCGGTATCCGCGAGGTCGCGGTCCTGGGCGGAGACCTCATCTTTGCTGAAGAGGCGCTGGGCGCGGTCGTAGTCGAGTTTCTTCTCCTGCAGGTCGGCTTGTGCATCCAGCATGGTTTGCTGCGAGGCCTTTACTTCCTGCTCGCGAGTTCCAGCGAGAGTAAGCGCGAGGTCGGATTCGCGCACGTGTACCGTGGCCTCGTCGATCCGAACCTTCTGCCTGTAATCGGCGTCATCCAGACGTGCGAGCAAGGCGCCTCGTTCCACCGACTGGCCTTCCTCGACCGGCAGATCGACGATGCGTCCCTGCACCTTGAAGCTCACCAGGCTCTCGTGCGCTTCGATATTGCCAGAGAGTGTGATCTGATTCTCGGGGGCCGTTTTCCTGGTAAGACGCGGATAAAAATAAACGCCTGCGGCGATTGCCGCCGCCAGCACGATCAGAACGGGTAGACGTCGCTTCATAATTCAAACCTCGAGCTTACGGATTCCCCAGATACTGTCCGATGTTGTTTTCCGTATCCCCCACGGCTCGCGCGAGCGCGAACTTCGCGTCAGCATGGCTGGTGACGGCAAGAATATAGTTGTCCTGCGCGCGGGCGAGTTCGTCTTGGGCAGTCACCACTTCAACGTTATTGGTTGTGCCCGACTGGAAGCGATCCTGCGCGAGTTCGAGTTCACGCTGTGCGAGATCCTGCCCTTCTTTGGCGACAGCGACCTGCTCGGCCGCGGACTCGAGATTCAGCAGCGCCTCGTGAATATCCTCTTCGATGCCGCGGCGCAAGTCGGCGATTTGATCGTCGATGCGTTTAACGCGGCTGGCAAGTTCCTGCGCCTCGCCGCTGCGATCGCGATCGAAAACCGTAAAGTCAACCTGGCCTTGAATCAGGCCTATGCCCTGCACGCTTCCAATGCTGCGGCCCAGCCCGCCATAGTTCCCGTTGACGCTTAGCTTGGGATAGTAGCGGGCACGGCTGGCGCGTTGCTGCTCGACTAATCCCTGGCGCTGACTGGCAAGCGACAGGTAATCGGGGCGCGCGAGGACTGCCGAGGGCACCAGGCTCTCGGCCTGCGGTTGGGCTAGGGGCTGATACTGAAGCGGTTCGGCGAGTTCCAGAGGCGTGCTCGGACGCATGCCGAGGTTGCGCGCGAGGGCGAGCAGCGATTGTTTGTACTGGTTCTGCGCGATCAGCAGAGCCTGCTTGTCATTCGCAAGCTGCACCTGCGAGCGCAGCACGTCCACGCCCGTCGCGGTCCCAGCGTCGTGCTTGTCTTTGGCGAGCTTGTACAAAACATCCGAGTCGGTCACGCGAGATTGGGCAGCATCGACATGCGCCGCGGCAGACTGGGCGTTGAGATAGAGGCCGGCAACTGCACGGACGATGAGATCGCGGGCGTCACGGTAATCCATTTTGCTGGCATCAAGGGCGTGTTCGCTGGCTTTCCACCCGCGATAACTCTGAAGATCGAGGATGTTCTGGTCCGCATAGAAGCGAAAATCGTAATTGGAAAACGGTCCGATAACTGCTGGAAGGCCAGGAAGCGAGATCCCGAAAGCGCTCAGGGAACGGTTCTGGAAGTTGGCGTAGCTTTGCACGCGCACCTGCGGAAGCAGCGCCGCCGATAAGCGGCGTATGCGAGTGCCCTCGGCTTCCTCGACCCGGGTGTCGGCGACGAGCACGTTAAGGTTGGCCTGCAGCGCCTTCTGAATGGCATCCCGTAACGTGAGGCGGTAGGGCGCTGGTTCCTGGGCCGCGCTGATCGCACCACAGATCAGGCTTGCCAGCGACAGGATGACGACATTACGGATGATGCATTTCATCGCTTTTGCTCTTAGCTCTTGTGCTTAATCGGAGATGGCGATTGCCCTCCAAAAGTGTTGAAAGCTTTCTTCGGCCCAGGTCTCCAATGCGGGCTGGCCCTGCAGCGACCAAAGCAGGAGTGTTCCCATGAACGCCTGTTGGAGCTGAAGCGAAACTTTCTTTTTTTTCAAGCGAGAATCGATCTCTCCGCGCTTCTGCCCTGCCGCCACAACCTGGGCGACCATCTTGCGGCCTTCGCGCAGGTTTTGGTCGATGAGGTGACGAACGCCCTCGCTTGCCAGAAAGGAAGAGATCAGGGCACGGGCAAGGTCGGGACTGCGCCCGGGTTCTTCGGCGATGCGAAGGAACATACGATGCAACACCGAGTAAATAGTCTGTTTGCCGGATTCGGCCAAGGTCACGGCTTCTTTTACCTTGCCCAGCTGAATTTCAGCCATCACACCCATGACGTGATCTTTGCTTTTGAAATAGTTGAAGAAGGTGCCCTTGCCGACATCCGCGGCTTCGGTGATGTCTTCCACCGTGACATTGGGAAAACCGCGCTCGGCAAAAAGCTGAAGCGCGCTGCGGAACAGGCGCACACGCGTTTCGGCGGCGCGACGCTGGCGGCGTCCTATGCCCTGCAAGTGCGGAAGGTTTTCGGAAGCGAGCACTTCGAGGGGAGCGGCCGATGGAGATACGTGACCTATATTCATTAGCGACCAATACTCATATACGACTATTAGTCGCAATTGTTGTCCCCATTCGACGATTTGTCAAGCGGGCAATTCGCAGGTTTGTCTCAATTGAGAATCAGCGATTTGCGGTAGCCGTTTCCCCGATAGAGGCAATGAAAACGTAGTGACACTACCCGCGGCCATGCTCGCTGCCCAAGTTTCCTTTGAAATTGAGGCATGCAGGCGTTCGCGTGTGCCAGTCGGTGACCTGCTCGTAGGCATGCGCCACCTGCAGCACCAGGTCCTCACGCGAGGGAGCGGCGGCCAACTGCAAACCGATCGGCAGGCCATCTTTTGTGAATCCGCAGGGAACGGAAACTGTGGGAATCCCCCAGACGTTGAACGGCCGCGTGTTGCGCAGCATGATCAGTTCTCGCAGACGCAGGTTATCGGGGTCGGCGCGCAGTTCGGCGAGGGCTGGCGGAGGAACAGGAACGGTCGGCGTCAGAATTGCGTCCACTTCGTCGAATGCTTTTCGGATGGCATGGCGGCTGGCCTGGAGATCGCGGCTGGCGCGCAGTGCAGCGGGCGCGGAAATGCTTTCGCCTGACTTAATGCGGGCAAGCGTGGCCGGCTGGTACAGCTCCGGCGTGTGAGTCACGAACGGTTTGTGGAAAGCATAGGCTTCGGCGCTCGCCAGTGTGCGATCGGTTGAGACTTCGAGCTTCACATCGTCGCGAATCTCGGAGTGGAATCCGCGAAAAACCTCGATGGCTTTCTCAACCGCCGCCGCTACTTCAGGGTGCAAATCGTCGAAGAAGAAAGCCCGCGGCACGCCGATGCGCAACCCGGGCGGAAGCTGGGCGATGGAGGCCACGAAATCCGGGACGGGCGCGTCCACGCTGGCAGGATCTTCCGCATCGTAGCCCGCGAGTACCTGCAGCATGAGCGCCGCATCGTAAACGCAGCCTGCGATCGGGCCCACGTGATCGTACGAGTGGGCCAGCGGCACCACACCCCGCGCGCTCACCCGGCCGTAGGTTGGCTTGAGTCCGACCACTCCACAGTAGTTAGCGGGCTGACGGATGGAACCGGCGGTGTCGGTGCCGACCGCCGCGAAACCCAGCCCGGCGGCAACACTCGCCGCAGAGCCTCCCGAGGAGCCTCCAGTCAGTCGCTTCACATCCCACGGGTTGTGGATCTCGCCAAAGAAACTGACCATCGAGCTGCCACCGTAGGCAAACTCGTGCAGGTTCTGCTTGCCTACAATGATTGCGCCGGCCGCACGCAGGCGGCGGACGACTTCGGCGTCTTCCGCGGGAATGCGGTCTTTGAAGAGTTCGCTGGCGGCGGTGGTGCGAATGCCGGCGGTATCGATGATGTCTTTAAGTCCGATGGGGATGCCGTGCAGCGGGCCGCGGTAGTTGCCACTCTGGATCTCCCGCTCGGCGCGGCGGGCCTGGTCGAGAGCTGAATCGGCCAGGACGGTAATGAAGGCGTTGAGTTCCGGGTTGAGCTTTTCGATGCGGGCAAGACAGTCCTCGGTCAGTTCGACCGGCGAGATGGCGCGGCTGCGGACTTGTTGACTGAGTTGTTGAATCGTCAACCCCATGACTTTAAGAGCTGGGCGACTCGCCGCGCTTCTTCCTCACGACGATTGGCGCCGAGGTTGAGCCTCCGTAGACCGTAACCGGCGGCCCTGATACAGGACAACACGGCGCGATCGAATTCCCCGAGTACACTGCCGTTAACGTGTGGGGGCCTGGCGCTAGTTGTGACGCACGGAGCGGCAAACTTGCCGCAGACTCCGTGGCGCTGGCCGGCAGCAGCGTTCGCTTTGCCAGCAAGGTTGACCCCAGCATGAAGTCCACCGTACCGCTGGGCACACCTCCGCCACCGGGACTGGCGGACACCGTGACCGTAAGAGTGGTCGCCTGACCTGGCCGGAGAGTGTGCGTCCCCGAGGTCAGCTTCACGGTCAGTGAGTTGGCGATTGCGAGTCCAGTGTTCCCGTAGGCGCCAATGTCGATGTTCGAGCCGTTCGTCCGAGGATTTCCGAGGAAGTCGCTGCTGCCATAGATGGAGTCGGGGGAACCGCCATTGGGATCGCACCAGCCGACGCTGCACGAGAGGCTGGTGCTGCCGGCGCCGACGGCCGGCGAAGAAGGGATAGTGTCAAAGTCTGGCGGCGTGGCTCCCAGATTGACGAAGAGGGGATCCGCGTTTATGGAGTTGGCATCTTCCCCGCTGGAGGTCTGCCAGTTTGAAAAACTCGTGTAGCTACTCGCGTTACCCCACCAGATCGAAGTTCCTTCCACGTACCCCGCAGTCGAGTCGTACAGGTTCCAATTGAGCGTCGCCGGCGGGGCAGGGTACGTCGGCGAAAAGGGGACAAAGCTGAAGATCCAGGTATTGTAGGCGCCGGCGTAGACTACGTTGTTTTCGTAGATGTCCCCTTGCTCGCTGCCCACCTGGTTCTGAATCTGGAATTCGCCGGTTGAGCCGCCTTCCGATTCGTTGCCGGGTTGGGTAGCGTTGTTGTACAGAGTGTTATTGACGAAGACGTCGTGGTAGCTGCTGCCTCCTCCATTGCTATGGCCGCCGTTTTTGGACGCGGCCGCATAACCGCCGATGGAGTTACCGCAGGCATTTGAGTTGTAGAAAATGTTGTTACGCACCGTAGCAAACCTACCGTAACACGGGAACTTACCTTTAGCGGCGATTCCGGAATTGTTGGGCCCAGACCACTCGGTGCCATTCGATTGGCAGACTTGATTTTCGCTGGTGGTTTCGATGCCGTAGTCGGCCTGTATGATCACATTCCGCTCGAACGTGACATAGGCGCAGCCGTCACAGTAGAGTCCGTCGGCGTCGTATCCATAGCCCTCACCGGGATTTGTGATCCCGCTGATGTTGTAGATCGTGTTTCCGCTGATTTCCCCGTACATAGCCTCGTCGTAGCCCACGGGGCCGACGCCCTCGTATCCAATCGCGTCGATGCCGATGTTGTCATTGTCGTGAACGAGGTTGTTGGTGATTTTAAAATAGGTCACGTTTCCATCCACGTTCACCGATTCGCTGTTCCCAGTCCTCAGATCGTAGACCTCGTTGCCACTAATGACCAACTGTGTGATGGGAGTCTTCGACGTGCCGTAAACGGAGATGCCGAAAGCGTTGCCGTTCGTTTCCGACTTGGTCGTGATGTTGTGCACCCGATTGTTCAGAATCTGGATTCCCGTGCCCGAACCTGTTACCCAGACGCCGGTCGGAGTGTCATTTTCGTTGCTGGTAGTGTAATGGCGGATTTCAAATCCGCTGATGGTGATGTAGCTCCGCCTGCCCACAATATTGATGAGACCCTGTGTGCCTGCCACTCTCAAGCCGGTCCCCTCGATCACCGCGGTATCGCCGGGATAGCTCTGGAATGTGATCGGCGCCGACGCTGTTCCCGACGCCACAAAGTTCACAGACTCGTTGTAAACTCCGCCGAATACGTATACCGTGGCGCCTGCAGAGACCGAATTCGCCGCGTGCTGGATGGTTAACCAAGGCGAGGAGATTGTGCCGGTGTTGTTATCACTGCCCTTTTTCGACACAAAATAGGCAGCCCCGATTTGTCCGGAAAGTGACTGCGCCAGCGTCAGGACGATCACGAAGATCGCGGCGTATGCCATGCCGATATTCCGCATAATCGACGCATTGCGTGGCATAGGCTTTTCTCTTTTGAAGCCACGACCTCACCGGCTGAGAGTGCGCGGGCGTTCGGTTTCTTACGAATGCTTACTTTTACTTTCGTTTCAAGGTGGTTGTCAAGGGAAAACCAATGTCGTTTCCGAAAGCGGTCAGGGCGGTTGCCCGTCACCCGGGCAGAACCAGGGTGTTCGGCGTGAGCCACGCAGTTTTACCGGAAGGCCATTCCTTACCGAACCGCTCAACCGGAGACTTGTACAATGTCTGCTTTAGGGCTGTGAATATTTGTGGGGCGCGGGAAGCGCGGACTCAGGCATTTATCAAGCGATAACATGCATAAGAGAACGCTGACTGAGGCACTGAAATTGGTCCAGGAGGAAGCGGTGTGCCACTAAACCGGGATGTGCTTTGGTACAAGGACGCGATCATCTATCAAGTCCACGTCCGCACTTTCCACGACGGCAACGGGGATGGCATTGGTGATTTTCAAGGACTTGAAGAGAAGCTCGACTACCTTCAGGAACTGGGGATCAGCGCGCTATGGCTCATGCCGTTCTTCCCTTCTCCTCTGCGCGACGATGGCTACGACATCTCGGATTACAACGCCGTTCATTCCAGCTATGGAACGTTGGAGGATTTCCGGAAGTTTCTGGGGTCGGCCCACGACCGGGGAATCCGGGTCATCATCGAAATGGTGTTGAATCACACCTCCGATCAGCATCCGTGGTTTCAAGAATCGCGAAGTTCGCAGGATAATCCACGGCGCGATTGGTACGTCTGGAGCGATACCGACAACCGGTACAAGGGAACCCGCATCATTTTTCTGGACACCGAAACGTCCAACTGGGCGTGGGATCCGATTTCGAAATCCTACTATTGGCATCGTTTCTTCAGTCACCAGCCCGATCTCAACTACGACAATCCCGCGGTTCGGGAACAGATGTGGAATGTGATGAAGTTCTGGCTGGAGATGGGGGTTGACGGCTTCCGGCTCGATGCGGTGCCGTACCTGGTGGAACGGGAGGGCACAAATTGTGAGAACTTGCCGGAGACCCATGCCGTACTGAAGGAGTTGCGGCGAAAGGTCGATGAAAAATTCCCGGGCAGGATGCTTCTGGCGGAAGCCAATCAGTGGCCTGCGAATCTTCGCCCATATTTCGGTGACGGAGATGAATTCCACATGGCATTTCATTTTCCGTTGATGCCCAGGATGTTCATGGGGCTGAAGTTGGAGGACCGCAAGCCTATCACTGAAATCTTGCAGCAGACCCCGGAAATCCCGCCCTCATGCCAGTGGTGCCTGTTCCTGCGCAACCATGACGAGCTAACCCTGGAAATGGTAAACGACATGGAACGCGACTACATGTATGACGCCTATGCCGAACGCAAGACGATGCGGCTGAACCTGGGGATTCGGAGGCGGCTGGCTCCGTTGTTGGACAACGACCGCAGGCGCATAGAGTTAATGAACGGGATGCTGATGTCGTTGCCGGGAACTCCCATCGTTTATTACGGCGATGAAATCGGAATGGGAGATAACATCAATTTAGGCGACCGTAACGGAGTCAGGACTCCGATGCAGTGGAACGGGGGAACGAACGGCGGCTTTTCTACCGCGGCCCCGGAGCGTCTGTATGCCCCCCTTATCGACGATCCGGTATATGGTTATCCGGCCGTGAACGTCTTGCGGCAAAAGGCGAGCGAACATTCGCTGCTCAATTGGATGCAACGCATCATAGCGGTGCGGAGATCGGCCGGGGCGTTCGGCAGGGGATTGATTGAGTTTCTTTACCCAGCCAATCACAGAATCCTGGCCTATGTGCGGCGACTGGGCGACGAGGCGATCCTGGTGGTCAACAATCTTTCGAGTACCGCACAAGCTGTAGAACTGGATCTGCGGCGCTACAAGGGAAGTATTCCGATCGAGATGTCTGGCAGGAGTATGTTTCCGCGTGTGGGCGACCTGCCCTATCCGCTAACCATGGGGCCCTACCAGTTTTACTGGTTTCGGCTGCGCCGAATTTGAGCGAATGTAGATCGTGAAAACGATGTCACTGGTCGCGCGTCTACGCAAGGACACGCGGCGCACTTCGAACGGAGATGAAATTGTCAGAGGAGAGCTATCTCACGGATGATTTTCTTCGCCAACTGATCAACGTTGGCGAAGTCGACATCCTGGTGGGCTTGCCCACTCACAATAACGCCAAAACTATCGGGTCGATCGTCCACACCATTCAGAGCGGCATCCTGCGCGGGTTTCCCCGGGAGCGAGCCGTGATCGTCAATGTCGATGGGGGGTCGCGTGATGACACTCCCGAACTGGTCACGGGCGTCTCGATCGATGACCTGCATCCAGCCTCCAATCTATATGCTCTCCGCACCTTGCCCGCCATCAGCACGAAGTATGCGAGCAGCCCAACGAGCGGAGTTGCGTTTCGGACTATTCTGGCTGCGGCCGAATTGGTCCGCGCCAAGGCCTGTGTGGTGATGTCACCCGAGTCCACGAACATCGAACCGGAATGGCTCTCCCAGCTTCTGCGCCCCATTTATGACGACGGCTTCGATCTTGTGACCCCCACATACCGGAGACATAAATTTGACGGGCTGCTCATAACGAATTTGCTATACCCGATGACCCGCGCACTTTACGGGTTAAGAATCCGCGAGGCATACGCGCTTGAGTTCGGATTCTCCGGCCATCTGGGAAGTCAATTTCTTGGACAAAATGTCTGGAATGATGGCACCGGGGAGGCCGGGGTCGAACTCCGGTTCAGCCTGGCGGCGATCGCGGGAAAATCCCGCATCTGCCAGTCCTTCCTCGGAGAAAAGATTCGCATCGAGCACCATACCGCTGACCTGGTGCCGGCGTTGCGACAAACTGCTGGCACCCTGTTCTCCGCATTGGAGCCAGACTTTCCCATCTGGAGTGCGGTGGCCGGTTCCCAACCGGTCCCTACAACCGGGGCCGACCATGAAGTGCTTCTCGAACCACTGCGCGTAAATCGGAAACGATTGCGGGAAATGTTCTCGACCGGGGTGGCTGAATTGGAGTCGGTCTTTCAGTCCATTCTTTCCCCCTCCACCCTGGCCGAACTCCAGCGCATCGCGCGCCTGGGAGACGACGAGTTTCATTACCCGGCGGAATTGTGGGTCAGGACGGTTTACGAGTTTGCGGCCTCGTATCAGAAATCCGTGATCAGCCGCGATCATATCGTCCAGGCCTTAGCGCCGCTTTTCCGCGGGAGAGTGTTCACCTTCCTGACGGAGAACCGCAGCGCTTCTTCGGACGACGTTGAGAAAAATATCGAAGGTTTGTGCCTTGAGTTCGAGCGCTTGAAGCCGTATCTGCTGCAGTTGTGGAAATCAAGAGAGTGAGGCAACTATGCGGGAAATGATTATCAGCGAACTGAGTCAGGCGCTGCACGAAATTGCCAGAAGTTTCGCCCACTTCCTTCCTCGTCTCATCGTGATGCTGGTCCTGGCAGTTGTGGGCTGGGTGATCGCGTACGTTGTAAGAGCGGTTCTGCGTAGCATTCTGCGGCTCATCAAGTTCGACAAGCTTTCAGAAAACGCAGGCGCTTCTCAATTGCTCACCCATGCCGCTTTGCCTTCGGCTACGGAGATGTTGAGCCGGTTCGTCTTCTGGGTGACCTGGCTCGGCATCATTCTGCTGGGTGTGCGCGCGCTCGGGATTCTCGGCCTGCAGGAGCAAGTCGCAAAATTCTTTCTCTACCTGCCTCGTCTATTCGTCGCGCTGTTCATCCTGTTTTTCGGACTGCTGGCAGCCAGCTTCTTTTCTCGCGCCGCTCTATTGGCTGCGGTCAATGCGAATGTGCCTTCACCCCGGGTTTTGAGCCTCGCCCTCCGCAGCATCATCATTGTTTTCGTATTGTCGATCGTGTTTGAAGAACTGGGTCTGGCGGAGCAGACCATGCTGGTTGCCTTCGGAATTGCCTTCGGAGCCCTGATGCTCGGCTTGGCCATCGCATTCGGCATGGGGGGCAGAGATTTGGCCAAGCGTTTTCTGGAGAAGCGGTTCGTTCGCGGGAAGAAGGAGGAGAACGAAGACGAACTGTCGCCGCTCTAGTGCAGAAAATGCCAACTAACAGTCCGTTGCGGTACGATGGAAAATTCCCCTCTGCTCCAGGTTGAGGCTAGTGACATGCGACTGCTCAGCATTCGGCTCATTGTTTCCCTCATCGTGGGCATCACGCTGGTCTCGCTCTCGTCGTCTTATTACGAGGCGTTGAGTGAGAAACGTGCCCTGCGCCGGGACCTGGAGCGACGCGCCGAGGTATTGGGCGAAAGCCTCGCGGGCAATGTGGAACGCGATCTGGAACAAGATTCGGCGCAGGATTTGCAGCGCATAGTAGAGCACTTCGGGAACCGGGAGCATCTCTCGGGACTCGCTATTTACGGTCGGCAGGGCGATTTGCTGGCAGTTACACCGGAGCTGAAATCCACGCTGGCTACCGTTCCCTCCGTAATGTCGCAAGCCTTGCGTGAGAACCATGGAGCGGGCGAGTTTCAACGAGTGGGCGATGCCTCGCTGCACATCTACGCTCTACCTCTTCACCAGCGCGACGAAGTTATCGGCGGCCTCGCCATCGTTCATGATGCCGGCTATATTCGGGCGGAGAGCCTTCACATCTGGCGCGAAACCTTCCTGCGGGTGCTGGCCAATGTATTTCTCATCGTGCTGATCACGCTGTTGATTGTTCGCTGGAGTATTGCCGGCCCCATCGCACGTACGGCGCAGTGGATGCGCGCTTTGCGGACGGGGCAAGTCTCTTCACGCCAGAGCGCCAGAGATCTGGAGCTCTTTCGTCCCCTGGTGCGGGAGGTCGCTGCCTTCGCCGAAAGTCTCACCCAGGCGCGGTCGGCGGCCGAAACGGAAGCTCGCCTGCGGGACACGGGTGAATCTCTGTGGACGGCCGACCGGCTGGCGGCGCACGTGCGCGCACGACTGGAGAATGGGCGTCTTTTTGTTGTGTCGAATCGCGAGCCCTACGTGCACATGCGGCGCGGCAAATCAGTGGAAGTGATGGTGCCGCCGAGCGGGGTGGTCACTGCGATCGAACCCATACTGCGCGCCTGTGACGGAACCTGGATTGCCCATGGCAATGGGGATGCCGACCTCGAAGCGGTGGATGAGCACGACCGGCTGCGCGTGCCTCCGGAAGATCCTCACTACAGTTTGCGCCGGGTCTGGCTGAACCAGGCGGAAGAGGAAGGTTATTACTACGGATTTGCCAACGAGGGAATCTGGCCTCTATGTCATATCGCGCACACCCGCCCGATCTTTCGCGTGGAGGACTGGGAACACTATCAATCCGTCAACCAGAAGTTCGCCGATGCGCTGCTCGAAGAGATGAAGGACGTGAACAAGCCCATTGTGCTGGTGCAGGATTACCATTTCGCGCTGCTGCCCCGGCTGATTAAGAAAAAAAGGCCGGAGGCCAGGGTGGCAATCTTCTGGCACATCCCGTGGCCCACCCCGGAGGCATTCGACATCTCGCCGTGGCGGCGCGAACTTGTGGATGGTCTGCTCGGCGCCGATCTGATCGGGTTTCACATCCAGTCCCATTGCAATAACTTCCTGCAGACGGTGGACCGGGTAGTGGAGTCACGCAGCGATTGGGAACACTTTTCGGTAAGACGCAGCGATCATCTCACCCTGGTGCGTCCCTTTCCTATCAGTGTGGACTTTACGGATGTCCCAGAGCCGGAGTCGACACCGGATTCCTACACGGAACGTTCCGCTTTGTTCAAAGCCCTGGGGGTTGAGGCTACTTTTATGGGTGTGGGCGTAGACCGGGTCGACTACACCAAGGGCATTCTGGAGCGATTTCTCGCCATTGAGTGTTTTCTGCAGAAGTATCCTACCTATCAGGGCCAGTTCACATTCGTGCAGATTGGCGCTCCCAGCCGCAGCCACCTCAAACGCTACCACGATCTGATGGTGGAAGTGGAAGCGGAAGCCGACCGTATCAACCGGCGGTTCCAGACCGACAGATGGAAGCCCATCGTCTTTCTGAACCACCAGCATAACCACCAGCAGATTCAACGCTACTACCGCGCCGCAGACTTATGCCTGGTTACGTCGTTGCACGATGGCATGAATCTGGTGGCGAAGGAATTCGTGGCCGCCCGGCACGACGAAATGGGTGTTTTAATCCTGAGTTGTTTCACCGGCGCCGCCCATGAGTTGCGCGATGCCTTGCAGATAAACCCCTACGATATCGACCAGACGGCGGAGGCCATCCGTTTGGCTCTCTCCATGGAGCCGGAGGAAAAGGAATTGCGTATGCGACACATGCGAAAGACGGTCAGGGAACACAACGTTTACCGCTGGGCGGGAAGCCTGATCGCGGCGCTCTGCGAGCTGCGCCTGGACGCGTCCGACGAGAGCAAGGAGAAGCCCCGGGCGAGCACCGCTGCCTGGCGATGAGGAACATGGGCTTGTCCCGCACGGTCAATCCAGCCGAGGTCGAGCGGTTCATGAAGGCGGTGGCACAGTCGCCGGCTTCCGCGCTTCTGCTCGACTATGACGGTACTCTCGCGCCCTTCTGCCTCAATCGCGATCAGGCTCTGCCCTATCCGGGGATGACCACGCTTCTGCAGGAGATTATTGCCTGTGGCCGCACCCGGGTGGTGGTCATTACGGGACGGAACGCCCAGGAAGTGATCCCGTTGCTGGCAATTCACCCCCCTCTCGAGATTTGGGGATGCCATGGGTTGGAGCGGTTGAGACCGGATGGAACCCGCGAGACACCCCGTGTGGAAGAGCCTGTGCTGCGCGCACTGGCTGAGGCAGATCGCTGGTTGAGGAATCAGGGACTGCACCATCGGGCCGAGTTCAAGACCGGGGCCGTCGCCATCCATTGGCGCGGGTTGGACGAAGCGACGACGGCGCAAACCCGCGGACAGGTTTTACTGGGCTGGCTGCCAATAGCTCAAAGTACGCCAATGGAGCTGCTGGAATTCGATGGCGGTATTGAAATGCGCATGCCGGGTCGTGATAAAGGGGATGCAGTCCGCACCATCCTGGATGAAGCCGGCCCGGAGGTTCCCGTCGCCTACCTGGGGGATGACATAACCGACGAGCGTGCTTTCCTCGCTCTTGGTACCGTGGGCCTAAGCGTGCTGGTTCGCCCCGAATGGCGCGAAACGGCGGCTGCCCTGTGGATCAGGCCGCCAGAAGGTTTACGGGAGTTTCTGGCACGATGGCTACGAGCCTGTCGCGATGGGGTGCAGGGATGCGATTTTCAGTGATCTGTATTTCGGGTTTTTCTGAATGCTTTATTTGTAAGATCCCATCCTGGCCGCGCGTTAACCGTACGTGAGCCCGGTGCTCTGTCCGACCTCGATAATATAGCCATCAGGATCGCGGATGTAGCAGCGCGTCTCGCCGTACTTGGGTATTGGTTCCGTGATGAATTCCGCTCCTCGACTTTTCCATAATTTGTAGCACGCTTGAATATCCGCAACGCGGAAATTCATAAAGCTGTTGATGTGATTCGGGTCGGGGACGCTGAGCGTCACCGTCGGCTTATCCGGGGTTGGCCCGCCTCCAACGTTCAGAATCATCCAGATATTCGCAAGCTGAAGGTACCCGGGCGCGTTGCCGTCACCCAGGCTCAGAATGCGAGCGCCGAAGACCTTTTCGTAATAGCGAGCCGATCGTTGGATGTCGGCGACGGTGAGAAAATGCGCGATGCTGATCCCCTCTCGCGGGGGCATCTCATAGCTCTTTTGTTCGATTTGTACGCTGTTCATTGACGTCTCCAATTCCGATCAACGGTGCTCATCCGCTGATTCTGGTTCTTTCGTGTTCATACCTGCTGCCGATTAAACCCGACGAGAAAAGGCAAAGCAATTGGACCAAGGTATCGCACGATACTTTGGTATCGTTTGCCACCAGTTGTCCAATAAGGCCGTTATATGTCAACTTGCCGGCAGGAGGAACCATGGACCTGGAACTCAAAACAGCCGACTCCGAGCGGAAATTGAGTCATAAAGAGCGAACTGCTGCTTCCGCTAGCATCGCCGCTGGCAGAAGACGGTCACTCCATGCAGACCGCGAGTTCCGGAAGCGGGGAAGAAAACGTCAATGACACTGGCCACCGGTCCGATTTGGCAGACTTGCCTTATTTTTGTGGCGGTTCTGAGATCCTTGCGCGAAAATAGCTGCGGCGCGAAGTGCAATTGCTGTCCAAAGAGCGCCTGCAGCGTGGCAGACAGTCGACAGATTCCTCTTGGATGGACGATGAAAACGGTCCCGGCGAGCGCGATCATTATCGTGATCGTGGTCGCCGGAGTAATGCTTTGCTCTTCAGCTCTTGCGCTTGCTCCGAACCGCCGAATTTCACAGTACGCGCACACCGCGTGGCGGATTCAGGATGGCTTCTTCAGCGGAACCCCGCAGACAATCACGCAGACTTCGGATGGGTACTTGTGGATTGGAACGGAGGGCGGACTGGTCCGCTTTGATGGAATCCGATTCGTCCCCTGGACAGCGCCGGATGGCAGACAGCTCCCCAGTTCGCAGATTCATTCGCTGCTGGGCGCAAGCGATGGGAGCCTGTGGATAGGAACTTCGAGGGGACTGGCGCACTGGAGTAAGGGAGGGCTGTTCACTTTTTCCGCGGAACCAGCGTTCGTAGAGGCAATTGTAGAAGACGCAAAGGGTACGGTCTGGATGACCCGCAGCCAGGTCCGGGACGCGGAAGGCAGTCTCTGCGAAGTCGTCGGCGGCACGCTGCGCTGCCACGGTACGGCGGACGGGATCCCGTTTGCCTATGCCCAGCCGTTGCTTAGCGATGCACTAGGGAACCTCTGGATTGGCAGCTCCCTTGGCCTTTGCCGCTGGAAATCCGGCGACGCAAAGACGTACATCGTCAAAGCCTTGATGCGTGTCAAGGGCCTGGCCGGAGTGAGCGCGATTGCTTCCGGCAACGAGGGGTCTGTTCTCGTGGGCATGAGGCAGCAGGGTAAAGGACTAGGACTCCAGGAATTGCGTCAAGGAGTTTGGCAGGATTACATCTTGCCTGGATTAGACGGTCCGGAGATGCACGTTTCGACACTCTTACGCGACCACGAAGGCGACCTGTGGATCGGCACCGCCAACCATGGACTTTACAGGGTCCACGCCGGCCAGGCCGACCACTTCGGCAGCGCCGACGGCTTGTCGAGCGACGCAGTCCAGGGTTTTTACGAGGATCGCGAGGGCGATCTGTGGGTGGCAACTTCTAGAGGCATCGACCGTTTCCACGATACTCGCGTCGTGAGCTATTCAATCCACGAGGGACTGACTTCAGAAGACGTGGATTCGGTACTCGCCTCCCATGACGGCACAGTGTGGATTGGGAATCTGCATGCGTTGGACGTGCTTCGCCACGAGAGGTTCAATGGAATCGGACCACGGAAAGGGCTGCCGGGAACGTTGGTCACCTCGCTATTTGAAGACCAGAGTGGACGGGTGTGGGTCGGAGTGGATAGCCAACTCACCGTTTACGAGAACGCTCGATTTCGCTCGGTCACCAAACCTGACGGTGGTTCCCTTGGAGTCGTCACCGCTATCGCCGAAGACGTTGATCACAACATTTGGGTGGCTACGACACAACCTGCTCTGTTTCGCATCCAGGATCTGGCAGTCCGTGAAGAAATCCAGCCGCCACGAATCCCGCGCGTGCACTCCTTGGCGGCCGACCCGAAGGACGGCATCTGGCTAGGACTAACGAACGGGAGTTTAGCCCGTTACAAGCGCGGTGAGTTGGACATGATGATGACAAACCGTCGGGGCAATTTTTCCGTTCGGAACCTGCTGGTAGACGCCGACGGTTCGGCATGGTGGGTAACCCAAGAAGGCCTGTTCCGCTGGAAAGAAGGCAGGGTGGAAAACCTGAATTCTCATAATGGCCTTCCGTGCGACGATATGTTCGCCCTCGTGAGGGATAGCCATGGTTCTCTTTGGCTTGATGCGCAATGCGGACTGGTCGCGATCGATTCCGCCGAACTGGAACGATGGTGGCACCAACCCGATCTAAAGTTGCGAGTGAAGACCTTGGACGTTTTCGACGGTGCGCAGCCAGGTCTGACTAACTTCCGGCCGGAAGTTTCGAGAGCGCCCGACGGAAAGCTATGGTTTGCGAACGAAAACATCTTGCAGGTGGTTGATCCCGAACATCTCGACGGAAACGGCGTTCCGCCTCCTGTCCTTGTGGAACAAATTATTGCAGACCGAAAGAAGTATGCTGCGGGCGAGAAGCTCCAGCTTCCGGCACGCACTCGGGATATTGAGATCGACTACACCGCGCTCAGCTTGGTAGTGCCAGAAAAAGTAAAATTTCGCTATAAGCTAATGGGACACGATGCGGACTGGCAGGAACCGGAGAACCGTCGCCGAGCTTTCTACAGCGATCTGCCTCCCGGGAACTATCAATTCCATGTGATTGCTTGCAACAATGATGGCGTATGGAACGAACAGGGTGCGACCGCTCGCTTTACTGTTCTTCCGGCATTCTTTCAGACCGCATGGTTTCGGGCGTTAAGCCTTTTGGCGGGCGCTGGAGTCCTCTGGCTGCTCTATGCTCTTCGAGTGCGCCGTTTGGCTATGAGCATCCAGGCGCGGTTCGATGAACGCCTTGAGGAACGGGAGAGGATCGCGCGTGACCTGCATGACACACTCCTGCAGGGAATTTTCAGTGCTTCCATCCATTTTGATGTTGCGAACAACCACTTACCTGCTGATTCGCGGGCAAAACCTTCGGTGCAACGCGGCCTGGAGTTATTGACGCAGGTGAGCAAAGAAGGCCGCAATACTCTCTTGGCCTTGCGTACGCCCGCGTCGTCCCAGAGCGACCTGGAAGAGGCTCTTTCGCGGCTTCGCGGCGAATTTGCCCTGCCCGCGAACGTTGACTTTCGGGTAGTTACTGAGGGTGAGCCCCGGGCATTGCGCCCGCTCATTAGGGATGAGGTCTACCTCATCGCTCGCGAAGCGGTGATCAATGCGTTTCGACATTCCAAAGCGAGCGCGATTGAAGTCGAGGTGGACTACGTTTCACGCAACTTGCGCGTCTCGGTTCGGGACAACGGTTGCGGTATCGATGAAAAACTGTTGCAGTCCGGACGAGAAGGACACTGGGGCTTAGCAAACATGCGGGAGCGAGCGGAACGGACTGGCGGCCGATTAAAGGTGTCAAGCCGGACTAACGCTGGGACCGTTGTGCGACTTTCTATTCCGGGCAAGCTGGCATTCGAGCCCACCTCTTCTAACCCGTTTTGGGGGTGGCTAACCAGACTGTATCCTTGGAAGTCGGAGCGGATCATCGCGAAATCTGGCGAGGAGCAACCTAAGTGAACGATTCCGAGCGCATCCGTGTTCTTAGTATCGACGATCATCCCTTAGTGCGTGAGGGGATTGCTGCACTGATCAACGATCAAGCCGACATGCAACTGGCGGCCCAGGGGGCGACGGGCAAGGAAGCAGTTCAACGCTTTCGGGAACATCGACCAGATGTCGTGCTCCTGGATGTAAGACTGCCGGACATGAACGGAATCGACGCCATGATCACCATCCGAAGCGAGTTTCCAGAAGCCCGGATCATCATCGTCACATCATCGGAAGGTGATGTTGAAATGCGGCGAGCTCTCGAGGGCGGAGCGGCAGGCTACATCGTCAAGAGCATGCCACCGCAGGCCTTGCTCGAGGCCATCCGTAAAGTGCATGGCGGCAAGAAGGCGATTCCTGCCGAAGTAGCTGCCCGGCTCGCTGACCACTACAGCGATGAAGGGCTGACAACCCGCGAGATTGAGATTTTGCGGCAGGTCGCCGAAGGCAACCGTAACCGGGATATCGCCGAAAAACTTTTCATCTCGGAAGGGACCGTCAAGGTTCACATCCAACACATCATGGCCAAGTTGGGGGCCAACGACCGCACCCAGGCAATCACGATTGCAGTCCGCCGCGGCATCATCCATCTCTGAGCCGCCAATTGGGAGTATCGCGCACTACCACTATAGTAGTACTTCAAAATCTCAGATCCGGCAGATTCGCCTCCCGCGAACACTAGATAGTCTCTCTTTGAGGTATACGAAGCAGTTCAGGAGGCCACTCTGCGGCGGTTGTATTCCACATTTCCAGGCAGCTTGCCGGGAGCCGGTCTGTTGCTCTTGCGAATCACAATCGGCCTAGGAATGCTGATTCAGTCTTCCTCCTGGTTGATTGAGCCCCGAACCTCCAACAATGGAATGTGGGCTCCGGGCTTGCTCGCTCTCGTAATTGGCATCTCCTTTATTTTGGGTTTTTTGACCCCCTTGGTGGGTACGGTTACTGCGTCGGCCCTCATCGCGACATGCTTCTGGCATCCGGAGTGGAATTCTTCGGTGGGAAGCCTGTCAGGTGTGAGCCCTATCGTTATGGTCATTGCTATCACGCTACTGGGGCCGGGAGCGTTCTCGCTTGACGCCTACTTCTTCGGGCGCCGTAAAATCATTGTCCCTCGCCTAACAAATCCCTAGGTTTTTTCTGGCCCTTCGTTTTCGTCGCCCACCTGCTTCTTCCCTCTTCCGTAGCGTGCGTCCCGGCAGTCGATGCCTATTCCCATAGCCAAAAGTGGTATCGCAAACATCTCCCACAGCATTACCGAAAAAACTTCTTATCGTGAGATGCCCTGTCACCTCAAGAAACCGCATAGTACCTGCAGCGAACACGAAGATTCCTGACGGCGGCGATTATCCCGATAGCGACAGGATGAAACGAATAAGTCGCAAATCGAAAAGTAGTTAGAGGAGGATGTCATGAAGAAAATGAGCGCGACGCTGAGGCTTGCTGGTTTTGTTCTCGCGTCGCTGATTTTTTGCAAGACAACGCTGGCCCAGCAGCCACCAGACAACGTGCAAGGCAACTGGACAATTTACTCGACCAGTGTGAAGGACGGCTCGGTTGAGATAAAGCACGTCCAAATCGCGCAATACGGCAATCACATCACCGGATACTTCGAGGGCCCGGTCCAATCGGGTCCAATCGAAGGTGAGGTCCACGGTCATCGCGTCCGATTCGACACGGTGACTCGCAATGTTCTCCACTTTTCGGGGGACGCCTTTGGAGACACCATGTCGGGAACCTACGGGATCCATGGCAGGCACGCGCCGTGGCAAGCCACGCGTCCCACCACGGCTCCGGCTCCAGTTCCGCCCAGCAGCGGAGCGGCGTATCAATCTCAGCCCATCTTAGCTCCGCCGGTAGCGCAAACCACATATGAAGCGCCGGCGCAGGCTACCTATCAAGCTCCGACGCCGGTTTACTCTTCTGCGCCTCAGACTTCGGCGTACCCGACGACGAGCTATGCGACGCGAACCACTTCGGCACCAGCGACTGGACAGGGTCCGTCGCCGGCGCCGCTGTCGTCGGATCAACTCGACTCTCTGGTGGCTCCCATCGCGCTGTACCCCGATGCGCTGGTCGCCCAGGTGCTGGCAGCTGCTACGAATCCAGACCAGGTCGCATACGCAGACGACTGGCTGGCACAGAACAGAAACCTGACGGGTGCGGCGCTCGCCCAGACTGTAGACCAGCAATCGTGGGATCCCAGCGTCAAGGCTTTGACGCAATTTCCTTCTGTGTTGGATAACCTGGCCCATAACCTCTCATGGACGTCGAGCCTCGGGCAGGCATTCGCGAATCAACAAGCCGATGTGATGGCGGCAGTGCAAGCGATGCGCGCCAAAGCGCAAGCGGCAGGAACGCTGCAATCCACTTCGCAGATCACGGTCACTCAGCCAACGTCCACGACGATCGTAATTCAACCGGCGAACCCGCAAGTTGTCTACGTCCCGCAATACAACCCGGCGGTGGTTTACGGCGCGCCCGTGGTGGTGCCGATGTACGTGGCTCCGCCGCTTCCTATTGCTTCCTTTGGCCTCTACTTTGGAAGTGGGATCTCGATTGGCGCCACGTTTGGTGGCGGCGGTTGGGGTGGAGGCTTCGGCTGGGGCTGGCACGCCTGGAATGTGAACTGGGGCGGCGGCTGGGGTGGTGGCGGCGGTTCCACCATCATCTATAACCACAACACCTATATCAACAACCACACCTGGAATAACACGAACTACAACGGCTATCATCCCTGGGGAGGTGGAGCGGCCGGATCGCAAAATCATGCATGGTATGGCAACAACGGCACCTTTCACCCCGACGGTAACTACAAGCCGGGCGAAGACACGCACTATGGTCCCAACGGCGGTTATCACCCGAACGGGTACTTTGGCCCTGACGGCGGCTGGCACGCTGACAAAGGCACGGGCCCGAACAATACGCCTAACGGCGGGAACAACGGCAATCACGGGCTGATTGGCGGCAACGGCGGTGTAGAGCACGCGGATGCGGGCTCCAACGGCGGCGCCGCTATGAATGGCGGTCGTGGGTATTACGGCAATAACGGCACCTTTCATCCCGACCCTGGCTACAAGCCGGGCGAAGACACGCACTACGGCCCCAACGGCGGTTATCACCCGAATGCGTATTACGGTCCTGACGGCGGCTTTCATCCTGACAAAGGCACGGGTCCGGGCAATACGCCTAACGGTGGAAACAACGGCAACCACGGTCTCATCGGCGGCAACGGCGGTGTTCAAGACCAGCAGAGTAGAAACGCCGATCGTCGGAACAACGGCAATCTGAACAGCTCGCGTATGAGCGGAGACGGTCGGGCCAACCGCATGGAAAGCGATCGTGGGCGCGGAAGCATGGAGGGACGGCGCTCCCAGCCACGTATGGCACGAGAGCACGCACCTGCTGAACACCGCTCCGGCGGAGGCGGCGGACGCCGTCGGTAATGGGCCGGAAAATACGGTCATTCGATAAATATTCGATAAATAAAGGAAAAGGACAAATCATAACTTTCAAAGGAGATTGAAAATGGAATCGAATGCGAACAAAACGACGAAGAAGTGGAAGAGGGTTGTAATCGGAGTGCTGGCGCTCGCCGCCTTGGTGCTCGTGATGGCGCGACTCAAAACAAAGAATTCGGCGGAAGCCGGGGACGCCCAGATCAGGTTTCAGTCATCGGCCGAGGCCGGCGCCGCCCTGGCCAAGGCGGCGAGGAGCGGCGATGAAAGTGCTCTCGCAGAAATCCTGGGCGTTGACACCAGGGTCCTCCTGAACACGGGAGACAAAGAAGCAGACCAGGCCGCGTTAGAGGCGTTTGCGTCCAAGTACGAGAAGATGAATCGTTGGGTCGACATGACCGACGGCAGTCGCGTGCTCTACATCGGAACCGACAACTTCGCTTTCCCGGTGCCGCTGGCAAAAAATGCCTCCGGCCAGTGGTACTTCGATGCTGTCGCCGGCGCTGAGGAAATCAGGGCCCGCGACATTGGGCGCAACGAGCTTTTAACGATCGACGCTTGTTCCGCGCTCGCCAACGCGCAAGAGATTTATTTTGCCAACGGTGGCGATTCGGCGGAATTCGCCGAGCGCATCATCAGCACTTCGGGCAAACAGGATGGTCTGTATTGGCCCGCGTCGGAGAAGCAGGTTTCGAGTCCGCTCGCGAACCTCGGCGAATTCCCCAAGTCGTCGCTCGCAACGCCCACTCCGGTTGAACCTCTGGTGATCGATGGCTACACGCTGCGCATCCTGACTGCTCAAGGCGACGACGCCCCCGGCGGCGCCCGGAGCTACATCGTTAATGGCAAGATGACCGGCGGCTTCGCTATCCTGGCAACGCCCGTCAAGTACGCGGAAACCGGCATCATGATTTTCATGACGGGCCGCGATGGCGTGGTCTACGAGCGGGACTTAGGTCCCGACACGGCGAAGATCGCAGCATCCATTCAGGAATACAATCCGACCGACGATTGGTCGCCGGTCGAATAGTACCTCCACCGAGCCAAGAACGGGAGACGCGAAGGGAATGCGTTTCCCGGTTTTGATGTTCCGGGCTACGATGCACCTCTGATTACCTGACACCGAGTGGGGGAAGACTTGATGACGAGAACTACAACGCCGCCTCGACAAGCATTTTTTCATCTGCAAAGGAGTGAGTTCTGGTCTGGCGACCTCGGGCTTACTCTAGTCACCATTTCGCTGATCGTACTCGTCTTCGTAATAACGCCGCTAGGCGAAGCGGGCCTTCCAGAGCGCATCGTCTTCGAATTCATTATCGTATCTCTAATGATTTTCGGAGCCCTTGCCGTAGAGCAGAGCCGCATTGCAAAACTCTCGGTGATCGCCCTCGTTCTGATGGCGGCAGGTTTCTTGGGTGTGGCGCGCTTCCATCCGACGCCGCTCTTGCACCAACTCGGTAGCGTCTTCTCCACAATTACTTTGCTTCTTTATGTTCGCATCGTACTCATCGTGATGTTTCGGGGAGGCCCGGTGACTTGGAGCCGCATCCAGGGTGGCGTGTGTGCATATTTGCTCCTGGGAATGGCCTGGGCTTCCGCTTTTCAGGTGGTCGAACAATTCCGACCCGGTTCTTTTCGTTTTGTCAGTGCTCCTATGGATTTTGACCAGCTGATCTCGAAGCTGACTTACTTCAGTTTCTGTACTCTCACGACGGTTGGAGGCGAGGTCTCTCCGGCCTCTCCTATCGCCCGTTCGCTTACCGTCGCCGAGTCCATGGTGGGTCAGCTCTTCCCCGCGATCCTGATCGGGACGCTGGTGGCCATGGCGATGCAATCTCGTAACAAATCCTGAACCGGATGCAACGCACCTCGGACAGACCGAACCTCTTGGTTGCCAACGGCGGGGCCCAGCCAAGCCTGATCCGGAACCCCCGACGTTGATTCGTGATATGCAGCGCAGTCCGAGGCGAGTTCTCTGGGTAATCTCCAAAATAAACAACCGTGGAGTAGTGAAGTTAGGGCACCTATGTCTTGCGGACGGATATGACGGAGGCGGTGTAGCGGTCAGCTCGCAACAGCGAAACGCTGTATTCAATTGGGACACGCTGCACGTCATACGTCGTTTCCTTGATCGAAAGGAGAGCACTCCCAGGCGATGTCTGCAAAATACGCGCTTCCTCCTCGCCGGCGACGACCGCACCGATCACTTCTTCGGCCCAATGGAGCTTCCGCCAGTAGACATTCTCGAAGACGTGGTACAAGGATTGCCTGGCCAGGTCTTGCTTTTCGATTCCGGAGAAGAGGCGAGCAGGCAGATGGCTGGTAACGACGGCCACCGGCTTCTTGTTCACGAACCGAAGGCGCCGTAAGCAGTATGTCTTTTCGTCGGCGGTGAGCTTGAGGGCTTGCGCCGTTTCAGGATCCGGCTCCTCGAGCGCAAGAGCCAAGACTTTGGCGGAAGGGACCAGCCCGCGCCGCCGCATCTCTTCGCTGAAGCCCCGCAGTTGCTGGAAATCCCAAGGGACACGTCCGGAGCCGACTACGGGCCGCTTGCCCTTGGCAATCACCAACAGTCCTTCGGATCGTAGCTTCTGAAATGCCTGGCGGACGGGCATCTTGCTGATCCTGAGAGCCTGGGCAATTTCGCCCTCTGAGCAGAAAGTCTGTCCTTGGCTCAACTTGTTCTTCTTAATCAGCTCGCGCACCTGATCCACAATCTGCATGTAGTAGGGCACGAAGCTGTTGTTGTCGATGGTGAGGCCCAACGTTTCCACTCTAACCAAATCAGGTTGCGACAAGGCACCCTCCAGATTGACCAAGTCACATAGTATACAACGCATATATCATGCATCCAATCTACTTTTCCCCGGCCCCTTTTTTTGGAAGCCATATGTCGATTTTCGTCCCCAGTAAACGATTCAATATCAATCGTATATGTGGACTTTTCCAGTTGAGAGGAAGGACCGAATTCAGCCCTGGGTCTAAAAATGTACTTGACACCATATATGCATACGAGGTTCATATGCTTCTGTACGGGAGATCTCCTTATGGTAGCCAAGACTGCCATGCCCACGCGCCCAAAATGCCCACCCTACATTTTCTCTCGGAACATTGCTCGCGTCATCGCGACCATCTTCTTATTGTGTGCGTCTTTAGCCGTCAAAGCTCAAGTGGAGTCGGGAAAGATTGTCGGGACTGTCAGGGACCCTACCGGCGCCGTAGTCACTAATGCGGCGGTCAAGGTTGCGGAAACTCAGACCAATTCCGAAAGGCAAACGAAAACCGATAGCAACGGCGAGTACGTGGTAACAGCACTGAAGTCCGGCGAGTACACCGTAGCCGTGGAACATCCGGGATTCAAGAAAGCGGTGCAGGCCACTTTCAAGTTGGACGTAAATCAAGTAGTGCGCGTCGATATTACGCTGGCGATTGGCTCGATCAGCGAGCAAGTGGTGGTGACTGCAGCCGCGCCGCTGATCGAGTCTGACACGTCTTCTCTCGGACAGGTGATTGAGCAGAGACGGGTGCAAGATATGCCATTGGATGGGCGAGACTTTATAGAATTGGCTTATCTTACGCCGGGCGTCAACGCGGGGCCGACTGCCGGTTACACCGTGCAGCAGGGAGGAATACCGGAAGATCAGCGGGGCAATGCATCCATTCAAGTCAATGGGCTGACTGCCACCAACAACAATTTTCTCCTGAATGGCTTCGACAACAACGAACAGCAGATCGGGATTGAAGTCATACAACCCTCGATCGATGCTATCCAGGAATTCAAAGTGCAGACGAGCGATTTCGGCGCGGACATTGGCAGAGGCGGAGCCGTGGTCAATGTGGTGTTGAAGTCCGGGACCAACCAATATCATGGCAGCTTGTTTGAGTTCCTGCGCAATTCGGCCTTCGATGCCAAGAATTTCTTCGACGATCCGAACCTGCCGATCGCACCCTTCAAGCAAAATCAGTTTGGAGGAACGTTCGGTGGCCCGATCATCAAGAACAAGACGTTCTTCTTTGTCGACTATCAGGGAACTCGCATCCGGCAGGCGCAGACCTTCATTTCAGTGGTCCCATCGCCTACCGAGATTGGCGGCAACTTTGGGGACCTGCTGACCGGGCAGACGTTCTTCCCGTGCGACGATGGCTCAGGTCCTTCTTTCGACACCGGGACGATTTTCGATCCTTTCACCAACTATAGCCACACCTGTGCAGACGGCACGAGCGTGACTCTTCGCCAGCCCGTTCAGTACAACGGGCAGCTCAACGTGATTCCACCGTGCAGTAGCGCAACCGACGGTGCGTGCCTTGACCCGGCCGCGCTGAAGCTGGTGCAACTTTTTCCTGCGCCCAACCTGCAAAACGTGGCGGGCAATTACCTGTCGAACCCGGTGGCCAGGAACAATCAGGATGCGTTTGACGTTCGAGGAGATCATCAGCTCAGTAGCAAGAACAATCTCTCCCTGACCTTCAGCTTCAACAATGTGCAAGCCTTCGCGCCCGATCCGTTTCCCGGCGAAGCGGGCGGGGGAATCTTTTCGGGTCATATCACAAATTTGGCGAGGTCTGCCGGCATCAGCGATGTACACACCTTCACGCCAGAAAAAATCAACGAATTGAAGATCGGCTATTCTCGCTACGTGGTAAAAGCCATTCAGAACTTTGCCGGCCAGCCGCTTTCGCAGCAATTCGGCATCCCAGGCATTTTTGATCCCAGCAACCCGACGGCAACCGGGGGACTGCCCAGTATCCAGTTCTCCAGCCTGAGCTCACTCGGAAGTACGGACTGGTTTCCGGAGTTCTTGAACGAAAACAATTACCAATACATGGACGCCTTCACGTACGTGCGCGGCCACCACTCCTTCAAAATGGGAGTCGACGTGCGGCGCCGCCTGCATGGATTTTTCCAGACGCAAAACGCACGTGGGGATATGTCGTTCAACGAGCTCTTCACCTCAGACCTGACCACTGATACCGGAGGAAGTGCGCTGGCGAGTTTCATGATGGGGTATCCGCAAACCGCGTACCGCGACGGCCAAAAGGGTTCGTTCGGGATGCGCTGGACCGAGTTCAGTGCATATCTCATGGACGATTTCCGGGCTACCCCGAAACTGACGCTGAACCTTGGCCTGCGCTACGATCTTTTTACGCCGCCGGTCGAGCAGGAGAATCGCCTGGCCAATTTTGATTTCTCAACTGGGCAATTTGTCTCGCCCCAGATGCCGGGGGTCAGCGCTTCGGGCAACGTAAAGACGGATTACAACAACTTCGGTCCGCGGATTGGATTTGCCTGGACACCATGGAACGACAAGACTGTAGTGCGCGGAGGGTTTGGAATTTTCTACGACGTTCAAGCCGATCAGAATGACGCCGAGCTGGCCTATAACTCCACCGGGCTGTTTTTCAGCCAGAGCATCTTCACCGCTGCAGCGACCACGCCTAGCATGCGGATCTCGACTGGTTATCCGGCTCCGGTGTACGCGACGATAGAGAATCCCGCGGGACGCGCGAGTGCGGCTTTCTTCAACAACCGCACCACGTACATTGAAGAGTGGAACCTGAACCTGGAGCGGGAACTCTCCAAGGGCGTGTTACTCCAGCTCGCCTATGTTGGAACGCGCGGCGTCAAGCTGGCGTTTCTCAGCAACCGCAATCAGCCGACGCAGCCACTGGACAGTAATTTTGAATCCTGTCCAACTCCCACCGACCCTTCGTGTGCCACCGGCGCCCCGACGAATTATGGCCGACTCTATTTCAGTACGGTGCCGAATGTCGGCGAAATTCGCACCCTGGACGATGGCGCCTGGTCCATTTCCCACGGATTGCAGGTCAAGCTTGAGAAAAGATTCTCGGCCAACTGGAGCATGCTGAACGCCTACACGTGGCAGCACACGATGGGACAGACCGAGGAAAACGAATATCTGGAACCGCAGGACACGTACAATCTGAAGGCGGAGCGCGGCGATAATGCTCCGGACTATCGCCACCAGTTTTCTTCCGCCTGGTCGTACAACCTCCCCATTGGCCCAAAACAGCGGTTTTGGAACGCTGCGGGACCAACCCACTGGCTGACGGAGGGCTGGCAACTGAACGGAATTGTCGCCATGCACTCTGGAGAAGCGTTTACGCCGCTGCTTTCCACCGATTACACCAATACAGATTCAGGTGCGCCGCGGCCAGATCTTATCGGCAATCCTTACGATTTCTCCAACGCTATGAGCGTCGGCTGCCCGTCAAACCATCAGACGATTGCCTGCTGGTATAATCCCGCGGCCTTCGCTATTCCGGCACTTGCTCCCGGACAAACGTTTTCGCACGACTACGGGGATGCTCGGCGCGGGTCTCTGCGCGGGCCGGCAGAATACAACGTGGACGCTTCGCTGTTCAAGAATTTCAGCCTCACCGAGAATTCGAAGCTGCAATTCCGCGTGGAAGCCTTCAACCTGCTCAACACTCCCGAGTTCGCACTCCCCTGGACTGCCGTGGATCAGACGGGCTCTCCGGCTGGCCCTGGGACGCCGCTGGTACCAAGCCTTTCCGGGTCTATCACGAGTACAGTACATGCCTCGAGGGAGCTTCAACTCGCACTCAAGTTTACGTTCTAGAATGCTTCGCGGAGTCGCTTCACTTTCAAGAAGGATGCATCGCGATGAAAATGACCAGCAATAGAGGATGGTTCCCCAGGTGCTTGCTGCCGATTGTGGTGACGTTGGTTTGTGCGTGCGCGCATGTGACCGTCGCCGATGACGGGGCTAAGCAGTCGAAATCAACCCAACAAATCTCGGTACCGGGCAATGCCAACGGTACACAACTTTCAGCCGTGCATCTTGAGGGCAATTACTTCTCCCACGACGGCCATCGCTTTATCCCTGTGGGTGCGAACTGGGTGCCGGCTAAGGCGGCCATGCAATGGCCTACGCAATGGGATCCGCAAGCGATCGAAGCCGATTTCGCGCGGATGCACGAACTGGGCTTCAACACCATTCGTCTCGATTTTGTTTGGGCGTGGATCGAGCCTCGCCCCGGCGACTACAACCCGGAAGCGTTTCGCGACATCGATTTCCTGATTTCCCTGGCTCATCGCTATCACATCTATCTACATCCCAGTCTTTTAATCGGCGGGGAGGTGGGCGAAGCGTATTGGGACGTGCCGTACCGGCAGGGCAGGCATCCTCATTCTGATCCCGACATGCTGCGGATCGAGACCGACCACGTCGCCGAGCTGGCACGGCGCTATGGAAAAGAGACTGCGATTCTCGGCTGGGATTTGACCGACGAGCCGCCATTTTGGATTGTGCCTGATAGTACTACAGACGCGATGGCGGTTAACTGGACGCGACTGCTTTCCTGGTCGATTCGGCGCCACGATTCTCTTCATCCGATAGTGGTTGGGGTCAGCATGGAGGATGTCGGGCGCGGTCCGTTCCGCCCCGACAATCTTCGCGAGGAAGCCGACTTTTTCAGTGTTCACCCTTACTCTATTTATGCGCCCAAGCTTTTCCCCGACGCCATGCTTTCCGAGCGGGGCACCTACGGATCTGCTTTCGAGACCGCTCTGTCAGGCGGCGCAGGACATCCCGTCATGGTGCAGGAGATCGGAGCTTCATCGGCCCAGTATGATCCCGATCAAATCGCAAAGTTCTTGCGCGCGAGCCTCTACTCGGGGCTGGGCGCCGGAGCAAACGGATTTCTCCTCTGGTGCTATACCGATACCGCGCCGGAACAGTTCCACAAAGTTCCGTACCTCCGCTCTCCTCACGAAACACAATTTGGCCTGACCACCTGGGATGGTAAAGACCGGCCATCCGCAAGAATGTTTAAGGAGTTTGAGGACGTGGTTGGCCGGCTGGATCTCAGCGGAATTGAGCCCGCTGCGGCAGAGGCCGGGATCATCGTTCCCTATGAGTGGTCAAAGCCGCATGGTAACTTCTCTCACTATGGCCTGACCGGGCCGGAAGTTGTTCCCTACACCTCGACGGACGAGGGCGCGAATGTGACGGGACAGCCGCAACCGAATTTTAGCGAAGAAAACGCCTGGATCACCGGCTCCTGGCTGTCGTCTTTTGTGCTGGCGCGGCGCGCCGGCATGAAGGCAGATTTCCCGCGGGAGTACGACGACTGGCAGAAGCGCCCGTTGGTGCTGATGCCCTCGCCATTGACCAGCACCGATAGCTTTCTGGTCCATGTGCACTCGGACTTCTGGGAAAAAGCGAAGCAATACGTCTCGAAAGGAGGCGCGCTATACGCGTCGGTTGCCGCAGACGCCGCCATACCCGAAATGGAATCGTTGTTTGGGGCAAGAATGGTCGATGCCAATCCGAAGGACGACATCACGCTGAAAATCGTCGCTCCGTTCGGCGGCCTGAAAGTGGGAGACACTTTTCATTACTCGGTGCCGTCCGCAACACCTCGTTCCTGGGGTGCGATTCTTGAGGTCAAGGGCGGCACGATTATCGCGGTTGACCAGGACAACAGGCCGGCCCTGATCGCCAATACTGTGGGGTCGGGCAAGACGCTGCTGAGCGCCTATCCTTTAGAAAATTATCTGGCGAATCTGCCGGCGGCTTTTGACAAGCCCGAGGTTACGTATCGAATTTACGAAGCGTTTCGCGAATGGTCACGCGTTATGCCGCTCTTCCGCAGCGACCAGCCCTCGGTAGAGGTCTGCGCATTGAGCGGTGGAACTCACGGGTACGTGGTCGTGACCAATCACGGTTCTGAAGCACAAAGCGTGACCATTCTGGCGGCGAGCCCGTTGCATTCCGTCACTAGAATCACGCCGCAAGGCGCAATGCCATTGCAGATTGCCGGCGCCACCTTCAAGGTCGACATAGGAGCTTACGAGGGTGAAGTCTTCGAGTGGAAGTAGAGGCAAACACAACCGGGAGGAACAGGAGAAGCCATTGATTGGAGCGGTGGATATTGGTGGAACCAAGATAGCAGTTGGGATGATTGACGACGATGGCAAGGTCTTAGCCCGCCTGGAATGCTCGACGGAAGCTGATCGCGGTTATGCGGACGCGCTGCGGCGGATCATGGAGATGCTACGAGCCACCGCGCAGACCGTAAACGCCAAGATCTCCGGTATTGGGATCGGATCTACCGGACCGGTGTATCCGCTGACCGGCGAGATCGGCGAGGTCAACTTCTTTCCGAATTGGAAAGGAGAGAACCCGGTCCGGGATCTGAGTCGAACCTTTCAAGTGAAAGTGGCGATGGAGAATGATGCCGACGCTGCTGCGCTTGGAGAGTCGGGCTGGGGCGCGGGCCAGAATAAAAGCAGACTGATTTACGTGACCGTCGGAACCGGAATTGGAACCGGCCTTGTTTTCGATGGACAGATCTACCGCGGCGTAGATCAGTCTCATCCGGAAATCGGCCATCATGTCATCGATCCTTCTGGGCCGCTCTGCGTGTGCGGCTTTCACGGGTGCTGGGAATCCCTGGCTGCCGGTCCGGCGATGGTCTCATGGCTGGAGAGCAACATGCCGAGAGACTATCCGCACCGCGACCACTTAACGGCCAAGCGGATTTGTGAACTTGCGCAAGACGGAGATGAGTTAGCCCGCCAGGCAGTCGACCGGGAAGCTCGCTACTTAGGCCTGGGCTTGGCCAATCTGGTCACGCTGTTTGCGCCCGATGCCATTGTGCTCGGAGGCAGCGTGATGAAGAGCGCGCCTCTCTTCCTGGAAGAGATTCGCAGAACCATTTGCCGCTGCTGCCGTCTGGTTCCGTACGAGAAAACGGAACTGACGCTGGCTTCTTTAGGCGAGGATGCAAACCTGATCGGCGCTGCGCGGGTGTGGCATCACCGGTTCGAACAAAAGGGAGGACACCGTGGTTGAAGATCTCGCAACGATCGAAGGCGAATATCTTCGGGACATTCTTGATCAACCACAGGCTTTGGAGAACACTCTCGCCAGCCTGGAATCGTCCAAGCCGCTGCAGCAGATTGCAGCGCGTCTGAACGAAGGTAAATTCCAGAGAGTCGTGCTCACCGGCATGGGCTCGTCGTTCCACGCCCTTCATCCGCTGAACCTGGAACTCATCAGCCACGGATTTACTGCCCTCATGGTCGAGACGTCGGAACTGGTGCACTACAGTAATCGGTTTTTTGATCCCAAGACCTTGATTATTGCGGTATCGCAGTCCGGGGAAAGTGCAGAGATGGTGCGGCTGGCGCAAACCAACCATAAACGCTGCACCGTGATCGCAGTGACGAACACGCCCGGCAGTGCACTGGCCAAGCACGCTGGTGCCGCCGTGCTCACCCAGGCGGGCAGCGAGTTCTCCGTCTCCTGCAAGACCTATGTGGCCGCACTGATGGCATTGAAATGGCTGGGGGATGTCCTTTGCGAACGCGACCTGCTGCGAACGCGCCAGGAATTGAAGCATGCCTGTCCCGCCACTGCCGCCTACCTCGCCGATTGGAAGGACCATGTCCGCACTTTGGCTCGGGTGCTCAAGAACACTCGCCACTTGTTCATGGTCGGTCGCGGAGCGTCATTGGCCACGGTCGGCACCGGCGCATTGATCGTAAAGGAGTCCGACCACTTTCACGCCGAGGGCATGAGCAGCGCCGCGTTCCGGCACGGGCCCTTTGAAATGCTGGGTAGCGAAACCTTCGTGCTCGTTTTTGCCGGCGACGCCAAGACGCGGGACTTGAACCAGCGCTTGCTGCACGACATCCACCAGCAGGAAAAACGCGCCGAACTCGTCGATAAAGATGCTTCCTTGCCTTGCTGCCGGATCGGAGAGCACGGTCCCAGCATTCGCCAAATCCTGGAAATTCTGCCGGTGCAGATGATTACGCTGGCGCTGGCGCTCCAAGCCGGACGCGAGCCGGGCCGTTTTGAACTGGCGAGCAAAGTTACAACCACAGAGTAAGGGCGGCAAAAAGGATTTGTAACTATGGCGCGAAGTCGTTACATGGTCGGCTTGGTCTTCCTTACATTCTTTGTGATGTCGCTGCTGACCAACATTCTGGGGCCTATCGTACCCGACATCATCGCCAGCTTTGGCGTGAGCCTCACGGCTGCGGCTCTGCTGCCTTTTTCTTTCTTCATTGCCTATGGCGTGATGTCAATTCCTGCGGGCTTCTGGGTGGAACGCTTTACGGAGAAGCCCGTGATGATCGCGGCTTTCCTCGCTGGCACCATCGGATCCTTGAGCTTCGCTCTCTTCCCTACTTACCACGTCGCGGTCGGGTCGTTGTTTGTCATGGGTGCTGGCATGGCGACGCTTCAGGTTGCCATCAATCCGCTGTTACGAGTGGCGGGCGGCGAAGAGCACTTCGCATTTAATTCCGCATTCGCTCAGTTGATCTTTGGGACCGCTTCTTTTGCCAGCCCGCGAATTTACTCCTATCTCGTGGAGAACCTGGGCAAACCTTCTGCCCGGGGCAATCTGCTGCTTGAGACTCTCGGCAGGCTCACTCCCCCCGCGCTTCCCTGGGCCTCGATGTACTGGATCTTTGCGGTCTTCACGGTGTTGATGATTGCCGTGCTCGGGTTCACACGCTTCCCTCGGGTCGAACGCACGAGCGATGAAGGAGCCGGCTCTCTTCAGATGTATGGCAGCCTTCTACGCAAGCCGATGGTGTGGGCGTTTTTCCTGTGTGTCTTTGCCTACGTGGGATGCGAGCAGGGGACGGCCGATTGGATGTCGAAGTTTCTCGCCCAGTATCACGGCTACGATCCGCACACGACCGGTGCCACCGCCGTTTCCTGGTTCTGGGGAATGCTCACCGCCGGATGTTTCGTGGGCATGGGACTGCTCAAGCTGTTTGACAGCCGGCGGGTGTTAATCGGTTTTTGCATCGGCGCGTTGCTTTGTTTGACTGCGGCGTTGTTTGGTCCAGCGCGCGTGTCGCTGATCGCGTTTCCGGCCATTGGTGTTTTCGCTTCGATCATGTGGCCAGTGCTGGTTTCGCTGGCATTGAATTCGGTTTCAGAACATCACGGGCCTTTCGCTGGAATTTTGAGCACCGGGATCATGGGCGGAGCCGTGGTGCCGGTGATCATCGGCCGGATTGGAGATCTCGCCGGTCTGCGCGCTGGTGTGGCTTTTCTGTACGTAACCTTCGGATGCGTTCTTAGCGTCGGCTTCTGGGCCCGGCCGATCATCACGAACGCCACGATTTTGCATCGGGACAACGCAGTCGAAGCTGCGGCCGGTCCAGACGGCGCGAATCCGAGCCAAAAGTGAAGTAAGTAGCATGTGATGAATTTTCGATGAGGAGCATCAATGTTAAGTCTAGTTCGTAAGCTCTGCGTTCTGATTGGAGTAACACTTCTTGTACTTAATGCTGCTGTTGCGGTTCTTTCGCAGGAGCAACCCAAGGGCGTGCCTTACCTCAAACTAACGACGCCACGCCATGTTCTTCCCGATGCGCAGAAGTGGGAAGGCGACGAGTTTCCTCACACCATGTCGGTGTTGGAACTAAGGCGGGACGGATTCCGCTACTGGGGATGGTACGGGCTGAACGAGGGCCGCGGTATCGGCCTGGCGCGCAGCAATGATCTTGTGACCTGGACCAAATATGAGCAGAATCCGCTTTGGACGAACGCTCGCTGGCCCACGGTTCTCGCCGGCGCCGACCCGAAGCACACTGACCCGAAGCACAAGGACCTGCTCTACTTCGCGATCACCCGCGATTACGACACTCCGAGCAGCCACATCGTGCTGGCCACTTCGCTCGACGGAATCCATCTGACGGAGGAAAAGGTATTGGTGGCTGGTGTTCCCGAGCAGCGTAACCAAAATCCGAATCTCTTCCGCGATCCGCGCACAGGACGGTTCTATCTGACTTTCTATCGCGGCAATGACAAGGATCACTTCGAGATCATCAGCAAGAGCGCTGATTCCGTCGTCGACCTGGACAAGGCCCCGGAAAAAATCCTGCTTAAGTCCACAACCACGGTTGCGGCGCCCACCCTGCTTTATCTCAAGGATGCAGTGAACGCCAGCGGCAAGAAAACCGGAGTCTACTATCTCGCCACCGAGGTTTATCCGCACCGTTACACCGACGATCCCGAAGGCGAGTGGCAGGTCAAGATCTTCGCCGCCGATTCGCCCGATGGCGATTTCCAGCCCGTGGAAGGCAATCCCATTCTGCGCGGCCAGCGCGCCTGTCTGTTCCAGCACGTATTTAACGACCGGTTTTATGGCTATGACTGTCACTTGGAAACACCCGATCGCTGGGTGCTTGAGGAAGTCGAGGCGCCTTTGCCGTAGTGGCGCCGTGCGAGTTTTGGGCACTAACAGAACGTCGCCGGAAAAGGAGACGGGATATGCGTAAGAATAGAGTTACAGGCTATTTTCTTCTTTCGCTACTGGTAGTTACAGCTTTCTTGTCAAACGCGGCTTGGGCACAAGTCGCCGATGCCGGGACCGTGCTTGGCACAGTTACGGATGCCACCGGGGCGGTGGTGCCAAGCGTCTCCATCACGCTCCGTAACCCCGAGAGCAATCTGACTTACAAGACCGTGACGGATCAGTCGGGCGAGTTCCGCTTCCTGTCCGTGCCTGCCGGACCATACGAGCTGACTGCCGAAAGAGAGGGCTTCAAGAAGGTGGTGCACTCGGTTTTTGCGGTGCATGCCGCCGAACCAGCCTACGTGAATTTGATCCTGCGGGTTGGCGCTGTGTCGGAGCAAGTCACGGTCACCGAGGCGCCAGCCGTCGTGAACACGGTTACGGCAAACGAAGGCAATACAATCACCGGACAACAGGTGAATTCCCTGCCGCTGACGAACCGGGTCTTCACGCAGTTGATGTCGTTGGAACCCGGTGTCTCCATGCCGGTCGTCGTCGACCCTGGCTTCGGGTCGAACTCGTCGCTCAATTTTTCCGTGAATGGAGTTCGAGACGACGAGAACAACCTGCTGATTGATGGCATACGTAACGAGGACACCTTTGGCGGCAACGCCTTTGTTGTGCCTAACCTGTTCGCGGTTTCCGAAGTCCGCATTGAGAACAACGACTATACGGCCACTGCAGGGCGTTCGGCGGGCGCCCAAGTCAATCTCGTTACCCGTTCCGGCACGAACAAATTCCATGGCGACGTCTTTGAGTTCTTCCGCAATAACATATTCAACGCCGAGAATTATTTCTCCACAAGCTCCCCGGAGGACCGGCACAACAATTTCGGCTACGACGTTGGCGGCCCGATCAAGAAAGACCGACTCTTCTTCTTCTGGTCGCAGGAGTGGAGGCGAATTGTGGTGAATTCCGGCCCGGCTATTACCGTTGCCCCTACCGCACTCGAGCGCGAAGGCAACTTCAGTGAGAGCCTGATACAGCCCATCGATCCGACCACGGGGAAGCCTTTTCCTGACAATACGATTCCGCCGGGCCGCTTGGACCAGAACGCACTCCTTCTTCTCTCGACATATTATCCGCAACCTACGCCTAACTACAGCCTAGATAACTTGTACAACTTCATATCTCAAGCGCCTAACTACACCCGTTGGCGAGAAGAATCGGTGCGCATCGATGCCAAGTTGAATGATAAGTGGAATCTCTTTGGGCGGTATACACAGGATACTAACCTGCTAGACAATCCCTACGGGCTATTTGGCGAGAATTCTTTTCCTTACGTTGGAGGATCGACCCAGAATTTCCCCATGTATAACTGGGCGGTCCACGTCACCTACACTCCGCGTCCCAATCTTTTCACGGAATTCTCCGTTGGCATGTACTTCGCGAACGACAAATCGCTGGAAAACTCCCCGCTCTCCAGTAAGGCTCGGGCGCCAGGCCTGACTTTGCAGCAGGTATTCCCGCTCGACGAATTGGACCGGATTCCGACCATGTATTTTAATTATCCTTACGCGGGAATCGTGGAGATGTGGTATTTCCACAACGACGCCTTCAGCATTCCCTTTCAGAGCGACACCACCTGGATTCGGGGCCGGCACACCTTTCGCTTCGGGGCGGTCTTCACGCCCGAGGGCAAGAGCGAACTGGCGAATCCATCGGACAACAATACCAACGGCTCCTATACCTTTTTGGGCGAGCTCACCGGGAACCCGCTTGCCGATTTCATGCTGAACTATGCATCCAGCTACTCGGAGACGGCGTTGGACCCCTTTGGCAAGTACCGCTGGTACAACCTGGAACCGTACATAGAAGACCAGGTGAAGGTGCGGAGAAACCTCACCCTGACAGCGGCCCTGCGTTATGAGTTCTACCAGCCTGAGCATGAACTGCACAACATGCTGGGTGGTTTCGACCCTGCGCTCTACAACCTGTCCGATGCTCCTACAGTGAATTCCGACGGGACGATCGTGCCCAACTCCGGCAACCTCTTGAACGGAATTATCGTAGCAGGGCATAACACTTATGCTGGGGCCAATAGTTCACCCTATGGCCAGGCGCTGTTTCCAAGTCACAAGCGTGCCTTTGCCCCTCGCCTGGGATTCTCCTGGGACCCATTCTCAAACGGCAAGACGGCGATTCGTGCCGGATACGGCATTTTCTATGACCGCTGGGGATCCTACAGCCAGTTTGGCGCTTTCAACCCTCCTTTCAACAGCTCCGTCAATATTTTCGGTACTTCGCTGGATAATCCCGGTGGAACAGCAGGAACGCTTTTTCCGTCGGGTCTAAACACAGCGCTGGCTCCGTGGAAGTATCCAGGCGTCCAGAAATGGTCGTTGAACATTCAGCGCGAAGTCGCGCCAGACACGAGCTTTTCCATAGGGTACGTCGGAACCAAGGGCACGCATCTTCTGGGCTTTTATGACCTGAACCAAGGCCAACCCAATGTGAACGTGGCAAACTTTAACATTAGCCCGGATTCCGTTCGCCCCTACCAGGGCTTTGACCAAATTTCCGCCTATGCGACCATCTTCAATTCCAACTACAACGCACTGCAGGCCTCGCTCATTCATCGGCTCAAGAATGGAGTGTCCTTCCAGGTGTCGTACACCTACTCGAAAACGCTTACGGATAATCCCGGCCCCAATGGTTCCGCGTACACGACCACATGGCCGCAAGACAGCTACAACATCCGTGCGGAATACGGCCCCGCGGACTTCGACCGGGCGCACATCCTTACCTTCAACTACTCCTGGGAACTGCCATTCTTCAGGCACGCGAATGCCGCTACCAAAGCGTTCCTGGGAGGCTGGCAGGTTTCGGGCATAACCGTGTTTCAATCGGGCGCCCCCCTCACGGTGAATTTGCCTAACGACCAGGCGGGGGTGGGAAGCTATAACCAGCGCCCCAACCAGGTTGGGAACCCTTTCCAGGCAGGAACCATCGCTGCCAACCCAACCTGCGTTGCGCCGTCACAGGTCCATACCATGGCGAGCTGGTTCAACCCATGTGCTTTCGCGTTGAATGCTCTTGGAACATTCGGCGACGAAGGTTCAGGGGCTCTCCGCGGACCATATTTCCAGGACTGGGACATGGGGCTGGCCAAGAATTTTGCTCTGCGCGAGTCCGTGGGTCTGCAATTTCAATTGGAGGCTTTCAACGTATTCAACCATCCCAGCTGGGGCCAGCCTAACCTGACTTGGGTCAACGGCTCCCCTCTCGGGGCGATTACCAGTGCAACCTCGCAGCGGATCGTGCAACTGAGCCTGGCTTTGAAGTTTTGAGCAGGGTCATAGCTGCATGGGAGAAAGTGTTAGGTCGAAGAGGAGGGCGAGAGCGATCGCAACGGCGTTTGCAGATCCGCTATTGCAGTTTCGCAGCGCGTTCCCGTTATGCCTGATGGTATTCGTTCTAATATTCACCCTACGCTTACTCACCCTACGCTGCGTTCTGGGAAAACGCGGGAGCGGTCTGTGGTGCGAACAATCCTGACTTCAATATCAACATCAGCAGCGCGAAGTCTCCGGTCAGTTCGCAGCCGGCCATCAGCAAGGCAATTCCACGAGCTTGTATCTGCTGCTGCACGAGGGAAAGTACGAGCGTACCCAGCAAGCCTACGGCGACGATGAGGCCGAAGAATACCCATGAGTAATTTCCTCTCAGCCACGTTCTCGCGGTCTCTCGCGCGGCAGGGGACCCGCGCCACATTCGCACAAGATAGATCACCAACAAGGCGAAGTTTGCCAGTAGCAGGTACTGCTCCGCTCTCTCCATCCATTCCACGTTGGTTGTGGCATAGCCGACAAGCATACGCATGGTGAGCGAGAGCGTCAGGCCACCGAGCGTCGCGTACATGAAGATTAGCAGCGGGAGAAGTTTCGTATTCCAGAAAGGGATGGCGGTGGAGCTGTTCATCACGAAGCCATCGTAGAACATGAGAAATGCTCCGGAGGCGATCACCACCACTTCCAGACCTGAATTCACGCCGCTCGAAACCAGTGGGCGACCAACAAATTCGGAATACAGAAGCATCAGCCCAGAAGCTGCGAACAGGCCGTTGGCCCAGACTGCGCGCGCGATCCAGGAACGGTCGGGCCGCAGGCCGGCGCGCCAGAAACGCAAGCGACGGCCCAGATGCAGCCAGAGCGCGGTAATCTTGCCAAGCACAATGAGATACCCGAGAACCATTCCGGGAAGGTACCGCGTCCAGAGGGAAAGAAGAAACAGGCTGCCGCCGATTTCCCCGCAGAAAAACGCGGTTCCGATGAACCAGTTCCACCATACCTGGCGGTAGTAACCGAATACGAAGCGGTTTTGCGCGATGGTGATGTGCTGCGTCGTCATCTTCATTACTCCTGAGAGATGTGGAATGGATACTTAAGCCGGAATCTTAGTCGTCCAGATAAAACACACTGGGTTTGGTATTGCATTCAGGCAAAAGCGTCCAGCCCTTTCTTTCCTGAATCAGCTTTTGGAGCCTGCCATCAGGCGACTCGAGGTCACCGAAAATCCGAGCCTCCGCTGGGCATGTAATTACACAGGCCGGTTCGAGACCTTGATCAATGCGGCGAGCGCACAAAGTGCACTTAATCATTGTCCCTTCATCGAACTCGGAAAATTTAATGAGTTCGAACGGACTTAAGCCGTCGCCACCATATCCATGCTCCAGCAACCCCGCCTCGATGAAATGGCGATTCATATAGGGACAGCCCGCGGCACAGGCGGCGCAGCCAATACATTTTTCGCGGTCTACCATGACGATGCCGTCATCGCGAATCCAGGTTGCGCCGGACGGGCACGCGCTCGCGCAGGGAGCATCGTCGCAGTGATTGCAGAGGACAGGCAGAAACGTTCGCCGCGACTTGGGGTAAGTGCCGACCTCGCGGGTGATTACCCTGGCGAAATGCACATCTTCAGGTGTCCCATTTTCCTGTTTGCAGGCGAGCGTGCAGGAGTTGCATCCGATACAGCGCTTCAGGTCAATGACCATTCCCAGTCTTGCCATGTTTTTGCCCCGTCAGCCTCCATGCAGGTGCCGGAGAATGGCCATTGCGACGACCTCTTCCCCGCCCTGCAAAGGCATGTTGAGTTGCTCTGAATTCAAGCTCGTGCCGTTCACCACGATTGCGTAATTTCCAAGAAGCTTCCCGCCACATACCAGGTTGTCGTACAGGCTGCGGCCATCGCTGGTTTCTAGACCACGGAGCAAATCGGCAACCGTCGCGTGCTCGAATTCCAGTGTGCGACGACTGAAACCGAGCATCTTTCGCGTTGCTCCGAGCGCCGAAATGTTGGCTGCGGGCATGGATCCGATCTCTCCAGTTCTACCTTGTACTAATCTGGCGCTGCCGACTTTCGCCGCCGCGATTCGCTTACTCGGGCGGGTACGGGCAGACATTTCCTACTTAATAACTTCCACCCGCACGCGCGCCGTGGACTCCAAGCCCCCGGTAGTGTTGTCGGTGTAACGTATGGAACCAGTGAGCAGGCGGTTAAAATGACTTCCCCGCTGCTTCTGGCGGTCATTGGTCAGGAAGCAGCGCGTGATCGCGTTGCTGACTGCGAACACTTGCGGGTGAATACCTTCCACCACCTGCGCCAGGCCCTCAATGCTGCCGGCGGGGGATTGCAGCCGGATGCGGTTACCGGTAGTGATGCCCAACTGAGCAGCGGTAACCGAATTTACCAGGATGCCACCATGAACGGCGTCCTTTTCACTGACCTCCGACAGCCAGGGCATGACCAGCGTGTTGGCAAATGTGTGCAGGGCCTCTTTGAAAGTGATGGCGTAGAAGGGGTACCCGGCCTTGCCGTCTTCGATCACCTGCGAGTTTTTCCAGAATGGCAGCGGCTGGTAGTTATCGAGCGGCCAGTCTTTCATTCCGATCTGCTCAAATTTCTGGCGCAGATCGTCGCCAGTCCGCTTGATGAACTCGAAATAAAACGGAATACGTAAGCTTCCGAACGGCAGATAGGTTTCTTCAGGGGTGCGATGGCGGACGGCGTGGCCGTTCTTCTTGAACCATTCGAGTCCCTTGTCGTCACCGTAGATGGAGCGGGCGTAACGGTCCACGAATTCCTCGATGCTGTAACTCTTTTCAGCGTCGAGCAAATACTTCGGTTTGGCAATGAAACCGGTGACTACGTTGAGCAGGTCGTTCCAGTCGTCGCGAAAGCCAATACGCTCTGCGATTTCGGTCAGTATCTCATAGGCGTCTTTGGTATCGCCCACCGGTTTGACCACCGGCTGGCGAAGAGAGTGGCCGGTGACGACCGGCGGTTCAAGGCAGTTCAGCAGGTAAGACTCAAGGAAAGTGTGGTCGGGCAGAAAGACGTCAGCCCACTCCGTCGATTCGGTGCGCTGGATATCGATGGCCACGACGAACTTCATGCGCGCCATGATCTTTTCAAGTTTATCCGTCTCCGGCAGATTCCACAGCGGATTCGAGTGGTACATCAGCATTGCTTCGGGGGTGTAAGTCAGGCCAAAGCGTTCGGGATTGAAAAAGGTTTCGGCATTGAGTTGGCCCGCGTCAAAGCCGAGGGGGAACCACTCCGCTAGGTGGGTTGAATCGGGCGGATATTTGAACGGCGCCGCGGGATGGAGTTGGTGCGGCTCCGGTCTCACCATGCCGTCTTCGCCTTCCGAAATTAAAAAGCCGCGGTGGTCCATCGGCACGCCCAAATGTCCACCGGGAATGTCCAGGTTGCCGACGAGCATGTTGACCAGCTTGAAGGCCAGGTTGTCGAACAGTCCATTAGCGTGCGATTGCGCGCCCCGATAGAAGTTGATAGCGGCGGGGCGCAAGGGGTAGGTCTTACCGCCAAGCTTAATGGTCGCGCCGATTTGAGCGGCTTCGACAAATTCTCGCGCAATGCGCCGGATGGTATCGGCGGGAACAGTTGAGACCTCCGACATCTTCTCTGGCGTGTGATCGCAGAGAAGGTCGGCCCAGACGCGGAAGCCAGTGCGCACGTTCAATCCGGAGACCTGATGTTCCCCATCGAGCTCGACGTCGTCGGGCGCGACCGTGTTCCAAGGCTGGGGCGCAGCCAGCTTTAGACTCCATACCATGGCGTGTCCCTCTGCGTCGCGCAAGAAATTACCGTCTCTTCGGACCAGATAGGGTGCGTTAGTTCGGTCGCGCAGGAATTGGGAATCGTACTGTTTCAGCTCATGGATCAAAACGTAGGCCATGCCGAGGACAAAAGCGCGGTCGGTGCCAGGAATGATCGGAATCCATTCGTCAGCCTTGGCGGCGGAAACCGACCCGTATGGATCAAGCGTCACCAGCTTCATGCCGCGCATGCGGGCATCGGCCATGCGCTTGGCGCTTCCGGCTAGATGCAGGTGTGCCGAGAAACCATCGCCGGAGCCAACCTGGATCCAGTAGTTGCAGTATTCGTAGTCGTTAATGCCGGCAAAGGAGCCATCGATCATGCCGTTCGTGGGGTGGTAGGAACCACCGCAGTAATTCCCGACCGAGCTGAAAAAGTTGGGAGAGCCAAACACCGCCGGCCAACCCCAGAGTAGGATGCGTTGAAAATCTCCAATCGCACACAACAGCTTGCGCGGATCGTCGGCGCGTATCTTACCCAGTTCGCGAGCGACGATTTCGTAAGCCTCGTCCCATGAAATCGGGACCCACTTCGGATCAATGCCGGGACCTTTTTGTGGATTGGTCCGCTTCATGGGTTTGAGCACACGAGTCGAATCGTAGAGCCGCGACAGACCGGCATTCCCCTTGGGACAGAGCTTGCCGAGATTGTCCGGGTTGCTTGGGTCGCCTTCGATTTTGAGCGCGACGCCGTCGCGAACTTCCACAAGAATTCCGCAGCCGTGCAGGCACATGCCGCACGTACTCGGGATCCACTTCGAATCAGCAGGAACCGTTTGCGCCGTTGCCATCGAGTACCCCCAAATGCGACCCCATAGCCGGTTGTATGTGGGCCGTATGCCGATTGTATGTAGCTCCATATGCCGCGGCAGTGACGGCTATCACAGACCGCTGTGCGCCTACGCCGTGGGTGGTGATTTGTGGCCCTGCCGTAGCTGTTGGTGATCTCATACCCGGGTTACGAACCTTTTGCCGTGCCGTGCCTGCCAACTCCCGATTTGTCTCCGGTCCACGTGAATGCCCGGATCGCGGATGGAAGCCCCAACGTGGTAACGGCCAAGACCACGACGTGGTTAATCTCCTCTTCACTGAGGCCTATCTTTCGCGCGTTACGAACCGCGGAGTGAGTGGCACCCTCAAGTCCTGCGCCGATCGAGAGGCCAAGTTTAACGAGGCGGCGGCTGCGCTCGTCGAGCGGCCCCGCATCGTGACACCGTTCTCCCAACTTTGTGAAAGCCTTCCATACATCGGGATAGAGCTTCCTGAAGCGTGTCACTGCTTTGGGTAACTTCTGCGGCAAGTGGTGCTCCTTCCCTCGGAATGAACCACCGTTCGCGGTGAATTCCTAGTCGATTCGGGTTGGCAAGACTCCCAATATCGATGTACTCACCGGACTACGGTCATCCCCCGAGCTGGCTCATGGTGAATTCGCTGTCCATTCCGTGTGGCGCATGTTTTCCGGCCATGTAGCCGTACAACGCACCCACCGCTCCATCGTCGCCTGCGGCACGGCGCAACCGGACAAGGTCCAGCATAGCGGAGTCCATTAAGCAGCGTCGCAGTCGTCCCTTGGAATCCAGCCGAACGCGCTCGCAGGTACCACAGAACGGATGCGAACGGGGCGCGATCCAGCCGACTAGCATCCACTTGCCTGCCCAACGAATTCGCGTCAATTGTGCAGGTATGGCCTCAGGACTCGCGACCGGAACCATCGGCGTCTGCTGTTCCAGCCATTCCCTGACCCCATCCATAGCTACGAACTCCGAATCGCACCACTCGCGCCCGGTTCTCGTACGCATCAGTTCGATGAAGCGTGGCTCCAGTCCGCGCTCGGAGGCAAAGTCCAGCAGCTTGGGAACATCTGTTTTCCAGGTGGAGCGTCTCAGCACGGTGTTGAGCTTGAGCGGCGTCAGTCCGACTTTCAGCGCGGCGTCAATGCCCTCGAGTGTATCGCGTAATTGTCCACCGCGCGTGAGCTCCGCAAACCGTTCCGGATCAAGCGAGTCCACGGAGACGTTAACGCGCGCCAGCCCATTGGCTTTTAGTTCCCAAGCCTTGCGCGCTAATAAAGACCCGTTCGTCGTCAGAGAGACTTCGCGCACCTTCGGAATGGCGCAGAGATCGGCAATTAAGTGTTCCAACCCTAGACGCACCAAGGGTTCGCCACCAGTGATCTTCACACGCTCGATCAACATGTGGCCTGATAACCATCTCACCATTTGAGACAATTGTTCGAGCGAGAGTAGTTCGCGCTTCGAAAACTTGGGAACGCCCTCCGCGGGCATGCAGTAACGGCAGCGAAAGTTACATCGATCCGTCACGGAGAGCCGGAGTAGACGCGTTTTCGGCGCGGCCGAAGAATTGGCCGGGTTGCACGCTTTCGATTCGTGAGGCAGTTGCAGCGGCTGGCTAGCCACTTATTCTCCTCTCCAACCCGCAGGCAGTGCCGTTGCCGGCGAACTTGCGTTTGGCCTCCTTGTTTGTTGTCGCATTGGAAAGGGATTTTTCAGCATGTTGGTCCAGTGTCACTGGATCGGCTTCCGCAATGTGCCGCGATTTCTCACCAGCCGAATACCTGCGCATTCATCTTAATTAATCAAGCGCCAATGTTGGCGAGCGCAGCGGGGCTGTCTTCGCGAACCGCCAGATCCAGATTTTTCTCCAGAAGCCGTAGCACGATTTTCACGTCGTCGAGCGTGTTGTAAACATGAAACGACACACGCAATCCGTCCATGCGGTTGGAAACGATGATTCCATCGGCTGCCAACTTCCGCACGACAGCATCGGCATCCTTCATCTGCAGAACGACCAGCGGCCCGTCGCTGTTAAGCGGCGTTTTCGATTTAATTCCAAGGTTCCGGGCGCCCTGAAGATAGGCCTGCGTCAAGGCCCGAACGTGGGAGGCGATTTTGGCCGGTCCTATATCGGTCAGCAGTTCGAGTGATGCCAGCACGGCATAGGACTGCGGTACCGGGGGCGACCCTGCCTCGAAACGCCTGGCACTGGCCGCCGGATCGTAGTGTTTGACGTCGAACGCGAACGGGTTGCCCTGCGCAAACCATCCGGTCACAGTGGGAGTAAGTGATTCGATCAATTCGCGGCGAACATACAGGAAGGCGATTCCCGAGGGAGCAAGCAGGTACTTGAGCGCGCCGGTCACGTAGAAGTCGAGGTTGAGGCCCTTAACGTCGACGGGGCGCGTTCCACAATCTTGATAGTCGTCGAGCATGACGAGCGCGCCCTTCTCGTGGGCGAGCTTTGCGATGGTCTTTGCGTCGGAGCGAAATCCATTCTTGAAGCAGACATGAGTCAGCGGAACTATGAGCGTCTGTTCGTCGACATGTTGCGCATATTTGTCAGTGGCAAGGGAGTTCCCGTCGGCGCCCAGAAACTGAATTTCCGCACCTCGGCGCGCTTGTGCGAGCCAGATCTGCCCCATGGTAGGAAATTCGAATTCCCCCATGACCACCTTGCGCCGCGTTCGGAAATCAAGGGCGCTGGCAACAGAATTGATGCCGGCAGAGGCCGAGGCGACGATGGCAACCTCATCGGGGTGAGCTCCGATGAATTTTGCGAAGGCGGCGCGCGCGGCCTCGTATTTTTCCATCCACACATCCCAGGGCGAGCCGAGATCATTCCAGTCCTGGGTGTGTTCTTGCAAAGAAGCTTCTATCGAGTCGCTGAGAGCGCCTTGAGAACACGAATTCAGATAGATCTTGTTTCTAAAGATCGCAAACTGCGAACGGATAGATTTCACTTCAAGGTCGCTTAACATGTTGGCTTCCTTCTCGGGACTTCAATTCATTCCGCGAGCTGTCCGCGGAAGGCAACTCTGTGATGAAACGGTAGCGTGGGATTGAACCCGCGCTACCGCTTCACGGACCAATCGACCGGTCCTAGAATATTAGTTTCAAATTCAACTGGAATTCCCGCTGCGCACCCATGCCGAAATGCGAGTCGTTATTGACCGCGTCGGCAGTCCCAGTGACAAACTCGGCGCCATAAACCGATGAAGGATTGCCAAAATTGGCGTGGTTCAGGAAATTGAACGCGTCGGCCCTGAACTCCAACTTGAAGCGCTCCCCGATCGGAAAGCGCTTTGCAATCGAGCTATCCCACTGCGCCAGCCAGGGTCCGGGCAGGCTATTGCGGGAGCATGTTCCGAAAGTGCCAAAAGCGGGTTCCGAGTACCCGCTCACGACCGCAGGAATGGCGAAGTTCTTGTACTGTGTCACGATCGGACCAGTGCAGTCGGGAACGTCATGCAGTTCACCGGTACCACTGATATCGTCGTAGGTTAGTACCGGCAACGCCATCGAATTGTGCCAACTGACCACACCAGACAATTGCCAGTTGTTGATTAGTTGGCCCATTGCCGCGTGGTCCGTGAACTTCGGCAGCGCATAGACATACGAGACGCTTATGGCCTGGGGCACGTCAAACTCGGAATCGGCATAGTTGAGTCGAGGGTTTAGGGAATCTTTTGGCACGAACCCGCTGGTGCCATAAAAGTCCATGGTCTCCGAAGCTGCATCGATCGCGTGCGACCAGGTGTAGCCAAACTGCATGGTCAAGCCGTGATATTGCTTCGACTTGAGTACGACTTGCAGTGCGTTATAGGAGGAATTATTCATCGAACTGATCATATTGATCTGTCCGAACTGCGGAAACTGGCTGTAGAAGGGGCGCGCCGTCTGTTCGGCGGCTGCGTTGGGTTGGCCCGGAAGCGGTTGATTGATGTCGGGAAGCCCAAGAATGTGAGTTCCCTTCGTCCCGACATAACCGATTTGCAGCATAAGGTCGGGCGCCAGTGCCTGCTCGAGAGTCAGATTCCAGCTCTGAACATAGGGCGGCTTGAGATTGGGTTGTATCCCAATCAGGTTAAACGGAGGCGTGGGAACGCCACTGGTGCTGAAAATGGGAACATTGGTTTCGATTGGAGTGGACGCCAGAGCCGCAGAGAAGACACCCCGGCCATTGACGGGATTGGTCGCGAGCCCCGGGTTTTTGTTGGTGAAGTTGAAGGTTTGTCCGACCAGCACGTCCAAGGGGCTCTCGACGTAGTAAAGGCCGTAGCCCGCCCGAATGACTGTATCCAATCCATTATGCGAGAAAGGAGAATAGGTAATTGCCACGCGGGGGGAGAAGTTATGCCAGTCGTTTTGGTAGATGTTTCCGCTTACTGGAACCAAGCCCAGAGTCGGCGAAAAATTGGAAAAGCGTCCCTTGTCTTCCTGCGGAACGCCCAAGAAATCCCACCGCAGACCAGCCAGCACGGTGAGTTTGTGAGTCACTTGATAAGTGTCGTTGACATAGAGTCCCATCACGTTCTGGTGCATGTCGAAACGCGTGCCGCCGCGTGCAATGTCGGTGCTATCGGGATCGGGAAGTCCCGCCAGCAGATCGACCAGATCCGCGACCCGGCCGGGTGCTCCGGCCAGCGCGTTTCCTTCTTGCGAACCATCAAAGGTCAGGATTCCGCGGAAATTGCTGTCGTTGAACCCAAAGACCTTGTTGAATTCCCAGTCAAATCCAACCTGAATATTGTGTTTCCCGTGGGTATGGGTCGCGTCGTCATTTACCTGAAAGGTTTCGCTGGTGCGTCCCCGAGGATAGCTCGGATTGGTTCCCAGGTTCTCGTAAACCCCGGCGCCCAGGTCGATTTCAGGAAGGCCGTAATCAACTGGGGCAGCCCCGGTAACCAACCCAATCGAACTGGGATTGAAGGAGCCGTCGGCGGGGGTGAAAAGGTAGCGGATATGGTTGTAGGACACGCGAAATACGTTGACAAAGTTGGTTGAAATCGTGTGATTTTCACTGATGGCCATGTTCTGCGGGCGGACCGGCGTGACGCCATAATATTGCTGCAATTGCGAGCCGCCGCCCGGGGAATCGCTGCCCTGGGGAAAGGCATCTTTGCCGTTGCCAAAGATGTAGCGGCCGGTGACCAGATCGTTCACTCCCAGATGCTGATCGATTTTGATCGAGAAATTGTCCGGGGTCTGGCTTCCCACCCCGCTGACCGTGAACTGGCCCGAGTGCGGTGCGTACAGGCCGAGGATGGTCTGGCCGAGCGCATTCGGCGTCACGCCAATACCCCCCAGCAGATTCGTGGCTGTTTGAATGTCTGCGGCTGTGGGCGCAAATGCAGTGGTGGAACTGCCCAGCACGCTTCGGCTGCCGTCATACGAGGCAAAAAAGAAGGTCTTGTCCTTGAAAATCGGCCCGCCAATGCTGGCACCGTATTCGTTCCAGATGAAGTGCGCCTTAGGCACGCCGCTGAGATTTTCGAAGAAGTTGTGCGCGGTCAGCGAAGCATCGCGGTGCTGCTCATAGACGGTGCCGTGCCAGGCATTCGTGCCGCTCTTCAATACAATATTGACGGCGCCCGCGCCGGCGGCCACGTCGGCAGCGCCCCCCGTCGTCACGCTCACATCAGAAATCGCATCCGGTGGCACCCGCGTAGCGGCCGTGTAAGAGTTGCCCCCTTGATTCATGGCACAGTTATACCGGTAGGCGTCCATGTTGAGCGAACCGTCGATATTAAAGGAGACGGAGCGGCTGGGTGAGCCATTGATGGCGACTTGGGTAAAGGTGTAGTCCGTGTTCGTTGATACCCCTGGTAGCAAGAAGGCATAGCGCGTGTAATCGCCGTTGCCCATGGGCAACTGCTCGACTTCCTCCGCGATAAAATCGCCGCCCACGGTATTGGTTTGCGTTTGGACTAGGGGCGCCGCCCCCGTGACCTCAACTTTCGTGTCGACCGAGCCCGGCGAGAGGACAACTGGAATTTCGTTGACCCTCTCAATGGCGGTGACGATGCCCGATTGAACGTAGGTCTTAAAGTTTTCTTTGGTGATGGTGAGCGAAAACGTACCGAGAGGCAAACTCGCAAAATTGAACAACCCCGTGGCGTCGGTAATCAACGATCGCTCGAGGTGAATTTCCGGCGAGGTCAGTTTCACCTCGGCGCCCTCCACCACAGCGCCCGAGGCGTCCATGACCGTTCCCGTAACCCGGCCGGGGAAACTCTGGGCGGTCAGGGTGAGGGAAAGGACGAGAACCGCAATCACAACGAATAAGCTAAGAAGGCTGAATCTAACATGAGACATAACTACCTCCGAGAGCACTGCGTGGTTCGGACCGCAGATCGTACACTGTACGCCACTGGAATGTCAACAAAATATTTATAATATACCGCAAATATGCAACCATTGAAGGAACGCGGCAACACAGGTCAGACAAATAGCGGATCGCCCGCGTCGCCCAAGGTGTCACGTAGGGCGCACAAAAGACGAGGAATAGGCCTCCGTGCCTGAGCCCAGCGTGTGCTGCAAGTGCTTGACCGGACTTCAAGGAACCGGCGGAATTCGCGTGGCGGCTCATGAGGGCAATACAGCGGAAGACGTGGATGCGCTTCTCGAGGTCATGCACACTTTCATGTCCCGAATAACCGGAAATCTCAGTTCGCGCCCTTAAGAAGCGGCCAGTTCTATCCGCCCGGTCCGGGCGCAACGCGATGATCCTACTTTTCGCCCGCTGCGGTTTCGTTGTTCACCCGTTTTGCGGCACCGTTTCTGCGATGCGACCTCCAGTACATCAGCGACATCGCTGCCAGAAAGGGCAAAAACGCCAGAACGGCATACTGCAAGCCGTCCACGTAAAACGTACTGGCCGTGATGCCTACCAAGGCTGCGATACCCAGCCAATCGGAATATGGAGAAAAGGCTAGTCGCATGGGGAGGCGGGCATCGTCTGCAGCACTAAGAGACTTTCGAAAGCCAATGTGGCTGAGAAGAATGACAGACCACACAAAGAACATGCCGGCTACGGCTACTCCGTAGAGCATCAAGAACGCTCGAACCGGTGCATAGATGGCCAGTAAGATTGCGGCGACCATCCCAGCTGTAGAAACGCCGAGAGCGCGATGAGGCACTCCATTCTTACTTAAGCTGCCCACCCACGCCGGCGCATACCCGCCGCGAGAAAGGGAATAAAGCATCCTCGAGGTCAAGTAAAGGTCGCTATTGCAACTGGAGAGCGCCGCGATGATCACGACCAGGTTCATGATAGTCGCGGCGTATGGGATTCCTACTCCTGAAAAGGCCCTGACAAACGGGCTCCCTGTGATTCCGGTTGCGCTCCCAATCCGATCCCACGGGGTCATCGCAAGCATGGCGATGATCGCGAGGACATAGAAGAAAATAAGACGGAATACAATGGTGCGCATCGCCCGCGGGATCGAGCGCTCGGGATCCTGCGCTTCTCCCGCGGTCACCGCGACGATTTCAACTCCCATATAGCTGGTCAGCACGAGGGTGAGCGCGAGCCAAACGCCCTTCATGCCGTACGGCATGAATCCGCCGTGCGCTACCAGGTTCGAAAGGCCTAGCGCGGGCCTTGGCCCTATGCCAAAAATCAACGCCGCGCCAACCGCAATAAACAGGAGAATCGCCGTGACCTTGATCAGAGCGCACCAATATTGAAATTCTCCGAACCGTCCAACTTGTAGTGAGTTGATGGCAACCAGACAAATCGAGGCGCTCACTACCCAAAACCACTGCGGCACCTGAGGAAACCAAAATCCAAAGTAAATCGCCACCGCCGTGACTTCCGCTCCAATGGCGATAACCTGGACAAGCCCATAGGTTGCACGCACCGCGAAACCGGCCCAGGAACTGAGATAGGTTTCGGCATAAACACCGAAAGAACCGGCTACCGGATGAATCACCGCCATTTCTGCCAGCGCATAGGCGACAATCATGGTGATGACCGCCCCGAACAGATACGTGATGATGACTGCGGGTCCGGCGAGCCGTATGGTGACGCTGCTGCCCAGGAATAGACCAACTCCGATCGCCCCACCAATCGCAAGCATGGTGAGCTGTCGTTGAGTTAACCTGCGCTGCAGGCCGTCGCCTTGCGGTAAACCGCTCTCCGACTCTGCGGTCGCCGCTGCCGTTGTGTGAGGATGCGCTAGGTCTGCGATCTCAGCCACGACGATTCAACCCCAGAAGAGCATTTCCGAAGCGGTGAACCTCTTCCACAGTGTTGTAATGCACGAGGGAAAGTCGAACTGCGCCCGTCTCCAGTTTCAAACCCAGCCGATTCATCAAACGAGGGGAATACATGTGCCCGTCGCGAATGCCAATTCCGACGCCTGCCATTTTCTCGGCAACGACCGACGGCAGGATTGTTCCTAAATTGAAGCAGAACGTCGGAACACGCTCGTGCACTCGCTGCTCCTCACGAATGCCGTAGATGGTCGCTCCCGCTTCCTTCAAGACATGGTACAGTTCGAGCGACAGGGATGCTTCGTAGGCGCGCACTGCGGTCATCGCATTCACGATGTCGCTCCGTCTGGAGCCCGCAGCCCCGACTTTCGAGGTTTGGGGCAGGGAGGCACCGAGCGTCTCCAAGTACCTCACCGCCGCGTCCATGCCCGCTACGTTCTCATAAATAAAGGTACCGGCCTCAATTTTGCCCGGCGGTTCGTCGGGAATAAAATCCTCCCGGAAAGTCGGCAGACTTTTCAAAAGCTCGCGGCGTCCCCAGAGAAAGCCCATATGTGGCGAGAATATTTTGTAGCCGGAACACACCAGGTAATCGCAATCAAATGCTTGCACATCAATCAGGCCGTGGGGCCCGTAGTGGACACAATCGAGAAAAATTTGGGCGCCAGCTTGATGTGCAAGCTTAGCGGCTGCGGCCACATCCACCACAGAACCAATCGCGTTCGAAGTGACCGTACAGGCTACCAATCGGGTTCGTGCAGATAGGAGCGGCTTCAAGTCCTCAGGGTGTAAGTTCCCATCGTCCCGCATCTTCCACCAAACAAACTTGATGCCCTCTTTGGCGAGCGCCAGCCAAGTGCCGACGTTTGCCTCATGGTCCATGTCGGTGACGATGATTTCATCGCGCTTGTTCGGCATTTGTCCAATCGCGAGGCTTGTCATGCGGATGAATGAAGTTGCATTCATTCCAAAAGCGATCTCGCTCGGATGCCGCGCGTTTATGAGGACGGCCACACTCTCACGCGCGCGCGCGATAGTCGCGTCCACTGCCATGCTCTTAGCGTAACGCCCGCCCCTCTGCACATTGTTCTCGAGCAAATGCTTATGGACAGCATCGAAAACAACCTTGGGTATCTGCGCTCCCGCTGCATTATCAAAGAAGATGAAATTGTCATCGCGGTTTAGGGCTGGAAAACGATCGCGAACCGCGTTAATCGGGAATTGCGCCGGCCTTGTTTCTACGTCCGCAATCACAGATGATGTATTCAATTTGTCCTCCGCTTGCCATCGCCGAAGCGTACCACTATGCTTCCGCACGCTGCATGTCATAAGAATATTACATATATACCGTTAATATACAAGCAAAAAAATGTACGTTATTTCACGTTCGAGGCGGCGCCCCAGCGACTGATTCCGCATCGGAGCCAAAGGATTCAACTGGGCAAACCAGCAACTGCGTCAGCGGAGGAATCAGGTCTTCCCTTCCGTAGGGAAATGTTGGCCCAAAGGCCCAAGCAGATATTTGCCAGGCAGACACTTGGAGGTACCTGCAAACTAGAGAAATCAACATCCCATCATGACGCCTAAAGGACGCATGCCGCAGTTTTGGACTCAACGAGCATCACAAGTGTCGTAAGCCCTGCGTCAGACGTGTGTCATGGTGGCGTGCTGAAACTCCTCCACCGCATTCAGCAAATGGTCGAGGTCCCCCCTTGAATTGAAGAAATGGCAGGAAACGCGGACGCCACCCACGTGCGATGTATAGCGCACGGCAACCAGAATCTTACGGTCCAGTAGGTATTCCATCATGACGACGTTGTCGGCGGGCGAACCTACACTGAAGGTGACAATCCCCGATCGGTACTTGCGCTCAGTTGGCGTAACAACGTTGATGCCCAGGATTTTTAGGCCGTCGATCAGGTAGTCGGTGAGTTGGTAGATGTGCTGGGCGATGAGGTCAGGTCCCAATTCCTGGATCATCTGCAGGGACGCAGCCAGCCCCGCGGCCCCCGGATAGTTGGCAGTGCCGCCCATTTCGAAGCGCCGAGCTTCGTTGACGAACTTGTATTCGCGTACGGGCGTGATAGACGGCGTCTGAAAATACGCTCCCCATCCACCTTCCGGGGGCTCAACGCTCATGTAGCCGGCCATCGGCGCTTTCAAGCGCGACATGACTTCGCGATTGATGTAAAGAAGTCCCAACCCGAAAGGTGCGTTTAACCACTTATGACCGCCGCATGCGAGGAAATCCACAGGCGTTTTCTGAACGTCGACCGGGATGGCTCCGAGTTGCTGGATTACGTCCACCACGAACCAGATCTTTCGCTCACGACAAATCCGACTGAGGGCCTCCAGGTCACAACGGAATCCATTGCTCCATTGCACCGAACTGATAGCCACCACGCGGGTCGTGGGGCGAATGTGGTCGGCAACATCCTCGGCGAGGATTATGCCGTTGCGGTTATGCACGACATCGATCTCAATCCCCGCTCTTTCCCGCATTTGCACCCACGGCACTGCCACCTCAAGGAACTCCAAGTCGCACAAGAGAACGCGATCCCCGGGTTGCAGAGGAATAGCGTTGGCCGCGATGCTCAACCCGTGCGAGGTGCTCTCCACCAGCGCGATTTCGTCTTCGTGCGCACCTATGAGGCGAGCCGCGCGCGCGCGCGCGACGTTGCGAATCTCATCCATGGCGATATGATGCAAGGTCGAAGATCGCTCAGGGCACCACAAGGCGTTTTGGAGGAAGCCCTCAACGGCTCGGGCCGACTCCCGTGGTGCAAGACTGACGCAGGCAGCGTCAAGAAAGACCTTGTCTTCCATGGCGGGAAAATGTTCACGGGCAGTAGCGAGGTCCATTTGAGCCTCCTAGATTAAAGTGCGCGAGGGCCAGCCACGCGCCAGGCTCGGATCGCGAAAGGCGCGCGGTGACCCATTCTTGGACGCGGGCGACCTTCGCCACGCTCTGGATGCACACGACCGCGTCCAATCGCCTCCGGTTCGTCGACGGGAGAAGGCTATGTTAGCGACCTGAGTATGTCAAGATGTATTACTGTGGTATACTGGCTGTTATACGACGTCGGGGCATCTTGCCTTGTTCCAACTATTGATAAACAGCGAGGTCCTACGATGAGCCAGAAGAGAAGTTCCGCGACTCCCAAGAAACTCCATCGCAGTGCTGCCAACGGGAAGGGAGAATTGGTCCCCCGCGGGGCTGACGGAAACCCTCCCTCGACTCTGGCAGAGCGAGTGTATCGCCTTCTGAAGCAAGATATCATTCGTGGCGCCTTGCAACCTGGTGAGGCCCTCAATGAAAAGGTGCTGGCTGCACGTTACCAGGGCAGCCGCACCCCAGTGCGCGAGGCCATTATGCGGCTGCAGCAGGACAACCTCGTACGCATCATCGTCAACAAAGGCTATTTTGTCGCCCAGCTGACAATTCAAGAGCTCAACGAGATCTACGAATTCCGGACGGAGGTGGAATCCCTGTGCGCGGCATTGGCGGCCCGGCGCTGGAGCGACGAGGCCTTGTTCAAGAAACTATCAGAGGAGGCCAATGTAAAGTACCGGACAGAGGACCGCGCCAGCTACATGCATTTCATTGAGGTTGATACCGATTTCCATGTTGGCATCGCCCAGCTCACCCGCAACCGCATGCTGGTTCGCGCCGTCGCCGATTCGCGCTGCCAGTATGAACGAATCATGTTTGCCGCCATCGGCATCGAATACTACGGCGAGGTTCCGTCTCGTGAGCACCAGGAGATCCTTGGTGCCATCGCGCGTCGAGAGCCCGAACTCGCTGCAAATCTGATGCGAAGCCACATAGCCGGATCCAAGGACAAAGTGCTGCAGTTGGCCAGCGGTTACTGAAGCCCAACTTGTCTCACAACGCATTGATTCCTGTTACGCTTGAGCCAATAATCAGGGTGTGCACGTCGTGCATACCCGCGTAGGTTTTCGCCGACTCCGGTTTCATCAGGGTGGCGCATGATGTGGCGCATGATCTGGTAGTTCCTCGGCTAGTTCGTCGGCCACGCCCTGTGCGCCTAGAACGTCGGCGCGACAATCGGGCGCATTCCAGCGCCATCGTTCAGGCGTTCCGACCTGAATGCGATGACGTTCTCGGCGGGCTTCTGCCGCCAGCACCAAGCCCCTTCCTTATTGACACCAGGGAGTCTTCGCGATACAGTGACGGACAATTAGTCGCATCTGACTAACTATTCCCGCTCGATTATTGGTCGTGGGGGCCAATCTTTCTGAGAGAAAATAGGCAGCTGGGACGTAACTGTCCGGATTCGTCTTTTCAGACGCATTTATCCCGCTTGAGGCGAGGACTGCGTTTTTCGGCGAGCTTGTGCATCGCTGTGGTCAATCTGTTCTCGCTTTGTCTGTGGAGCGCGGATCATCCTGCGAACATCTCCTATCTCCTCAAACATGCAGCCAGTGGAGACATCGAAGCACAATTCAAACTTGGAGTTGCATTCCAGACTGGTAGCGGGGTCACGCAAGACTTCGCTCAGGCCGCTTACTGGTACCGGAAGGCGGCCGATAGCGGCAGCTCCGGCGCCCAAACCAACTTGGGAAACTTGTATGCCGAAGGCAAAGGTGTGGCACGGGACGAAGCCATGGCGCTGAAGTGGTTCTTGCGCGCCGCCGCCCAAGATGATCCCGGGGCCGAGATCAGTCTCGGATGCATGTACGTCAATCGCAAAGGAGATTTGCGGCCCGACTACAGCGAGGCAGCTCGCTGGTTCGGAAAGACGGCTGCACAGCACGTCGCGAGTGGGAAGGCGAATCTGGCCACCCTCTACACCTTGGGCTTGGGTGTGCCACACGACCCTGCCAAGGCCGCCAAGCTCTACCTCGCGGCAGCCAAGCAGGGCGATCTGTACTCCCAGACCATGATCGCCTGGATGTTCCAAAACGGCATTGGCCTCCGCCGGGACTTGTCGAAATCGCTAAAGTGGAATCGCGTCGCCGCGCAACACGGTTATCCGCGGGCCTTTAACAATCTAGGATATCTCTATGAACATGGCCTTGGGGTTTCTGCCGACGCGGCACAAGCCGCCAAGTTGTATCGCCAGGCCGCCGAGCTTGGACTTCCCGAGGCCCAGCGCAAGTTGGCGCTCATGTATTCGGAGGGGAGCGGTGTTCCCAAGGACAACGGGGAAGCGCAACTATGGTTGACGAAGGCCTCCGCTGGAGGAGTCGAGAACAGCCGCGAGGTTGCCAAATCAGGCCGCGAAATCCCGATTCGCGCCTCGAGCCTTGGGGATGCGATCACCGGCGAAGCGCACTGACTCATGAAACTACATTGGTGCGGGGATTCGAGTCCTACCTGAGGGCGCCCGATGATCTGGGCGCGTGTCCTCGTTTCCGTGCTAATCACCGATATAGCCGCGTTAGAGTGCCATCTGCCGCGCCGGGAGCCCAGAGCCCTCATTTATCCCAGGTCCCAATAACCAGCTTGTTAAGTCGCCCCTTGACCCATTTCGCGTAGCTTCGCTCTGTGGTCTTGATGGACTCATGGCCGAGCAGCTTGGAAACTTCCTCCAGGGGCACGCCCTTCTCTAGCAGATCAACCGCGAACGTACCTCGTAGCCTGTGGCTGCGCATGTGACCGCTTGTGATCTTCGCATCATCGAATAGCCGCGCTAGGTACTTCGCCCAGTTCTTTGTGGCTGACTCCTCGTCCCCGTTGCCGGACCAAAACACGTAGGTGGTGTTCCCGTTCGCTATGGCTAGGATTTCTTGTGCCACGTCGGGCGGTATTGGAACTGTTTATGCAGGTTGAAGAACTGGCGGAGAGAGTGGGATTCGAACCCACGTTACCCTTTCGAGTAAACACGCTTTCCAAGCGTGCGCCTTCAGCCACTCGGCCATCTCTCCGGCGCCGTGCGCAGTGATTGTCTTGATTCTAGCAGTGCTGCGAACTGCCCGCGAACTGCCATTCCCTCCCCTTCGATTGCGCTCTGGCTCGGGATGACAACTGAGAGGACTGGCAGTTGCTGTTAGCCCGCGGTGGTGAGCCGGCGGTTGCTAGCTTTCCTCGGCCTTGTGCAACTGCTGAGCCAGGTAATTCTCGTAGGTCATTTCTTTGATCGCGTGCAGTTGCCCTTCCAGCCAGTCGATGTGGTGTTCTTCATCCAGCAGGATCTTCTCCATCAACTCGCGCGAACCGTTGTCGCCGGCAGCCACGCTGGCCTTGATGCCGTCGTTTAAGCGCTTCACGGCCGTGTATTCGAGCTGCAGATCGTTCTCCAGTTGCTGCTTCAGGGTCTGTCCGATATTGATCTTGAAATAGTCAGTCATGTTGGGAGCGCCATCGAGCAGCAGAATACGTTCCATCAGGATTTCGGCATGCTGCATTTCTTCGATGGATTCCTTGCGGATTTGCTTGGCCATCCGCTCATAACCCCAGTTCTCGCACATCTCGGCATGAAGAAAATACTGGTTGATGGCGGTGAGTTCCGCTTTCAGTACCTCGTTCAGAATGGCAATAACTTTTGCGTCGCCTTTCATAGTTCGCCTCTCTTAAGGACAGTTTCCAGTTCCCAGTTCTCAGTGAAAAGCTCAACAGCTCTAACTGGGAGCTGAGAACCTAGAACTGAACAGAGAATTGTACTAGAAGAAAAGAATCAGGAGCGGGATCCCGAAGCAGCGGAGGCGGCATTAGGCGTTGCCGGCGTCGCCGGAGCTTGGCCGTTGGTTGCCGGGGCGGGCGGGGCGACCGGCCTAGCTTGGCCCACGCCTTCAACGACGCGGTGATTCAGGCAGTAGAGCGCGAGTTCCAGACGGTCGGCCACTCCCAGCTTGTCGTAAACCTTGCGCAGATAATTCTTGACCACCTGCTCGGTGGTGCCAACCCGCAGAGCAATCTCTTTGTTCTTCATGCCCTGGGTAACGCAGGAGACGATGAGCGACTCTTTGGGCGTGAGCGAAACTTTGGGACGCGACCCCGCCGGACGCACGCCTTGCGTGCGATAGGCCTGCATCACCCACCCGATCGCGCGGCTGTCGAGCCAAGGTTCACCCTGGGCAACTTTGCGCAGGCACTCCACCAGCATTTCCGGCTCAATTTCGCGCGAGACGATGCCGTGGGCGCCGCGCCGGAATAATTCGAGGGTCATTTCCTGGTCAGGCTCCTGCAGCACGACCACCAGACGACAGGTCGCACTTTGCCGGAGAAGGTCGGAAACGGCGTCGGCTGGATTCGGCGACAGGGCCGCTTCGAAGATCACAATGTCGGCGGAAAATTTTTGAATGGCGGCAATGGTCTGATCGAGACTCTCGGCCTGCCCGACAACCCGTATGTCGTCCTCGAGCGCAAAGATCTTGCGCAGCCCGGCGCGGAAAATGGCCTGGGTATCCGCCACAATAATGCGGATCGTACCTTTGCCGTCCTCGGGCTGAATGCCTTCGCCTGGCTCAACGCTGACCGAAGTGCTGCCCATCACTCCTCTTTTCGCGTACTACGTGTCGCGCTAGCTGCGCGGCCCATCGGGAGACGCGGCAAGCCGCGTTTCTACCCCAAAACTACCTGCGCTCAAACCGGTACTCGTCAATGACCACGCCGACTCCACGACGGGCGCCATCGGCAAAACTGCGCACCACTCGTCCTCGACAATCGACCTGCACATCGGCTTCTGCGCCCACCACATCGGCGGGAAGAGAAATCGTGAAATCGACAGCCGAACCCACCGGCACATCGGCATCCATGCGGAACAGTACGCCGTTGGCGGAAATGTTCTCGGTCACGACTGTCTTTCCCGTGACTTCAGGCTGATTGGCTGCCGACTTCAATGCCACCGGCAGTTTGATGGGAAAGCGCGGTGCGCCCTGCACGTCCGTATAACCCCTTCGATTCTTGCTGACTTCAGCAACGGTTTCCTTGGCGGTTTCAGACACGTTTGCGACGACCTTCCTTCCGGTTCGTGCCGTGCACCACTCCTAGTGAGCATGTGCACATTTCAGGGCGAGATTACACCCCAGCACCGGCAATGCAAAGTTACGGAAGTCATGGAACAAAGGCGGCGAAGTGCCACTGGTACAGGGACTTAGGGGCGTAGCAGAGATGGTAGCATTCAGCAGTCAGCAGTCAGCATTCAGTGCCGACGTGGAGATAACCGTGAAGAACTTCAGGGATTTGATGGTTTGGCAGAAGGCGCACGCACTTACGTTGGCCAGTTATCGCGGTACCGCAGAGCTTCCTAAATCTACGGCCTCATCAGCCAGATTCGGCGATGTTCGGCTTCGATTGCGGCGAATATTGCTGAGGGATGCGGTAAAGGTAGCAATGCCGAGTTCCAGCGTTATTCGCCTATCGCCGCCGGATCGGCCAGCGAACTCGAGTACCACTTACTCCTCGCCAAGGATCTAGGTTTTCTTTCAGACGAAGAATACAAAAAGCTAGATCAGTCCACCATTGAGGTCAAGAGAATGCTGGCTGGTCTCATTAAGAAGGTGGAAGCTGATAGGCAGGGAAACTGAATGCTGAGTGCTGAGTGCTGAGTGCTGAATGCTCTCTGCTCAGAACTTCGTCGTTTCCGTGAAATTGAATTCTTTCACCTTCATAGCCGGCACCACCATGTCAAACGATTCCTCTCCGCTGGCGCGAACCGGGGGGCTCATCGCTTCGACATTCGATAGCATCGAGATCAGGCTTTGGTTAAAACGAAAATTGCGCAGACCGCACTGCACCTTGCCGTTCTCCACCAGGAAAGTTCCGTCGCGCGTCATGCCGGTCACAATCTTCTCGTACGGATCCACTTCACGGATGTACCACAGCCGCGTCACCAGCACGCCGCGCTCGGTGGAGGCGATCATCTGCTCAACGCTTAGCGCCTTTTCGGGCGCGCCAAAAACAATATTCAGCGGCATCTCGCCCACCTCGTTGGGCAAGGGAAATCCGTGCCCCGTGGCTTCGATGGGGCCAACCTTGCCGGCATATTCCGAATTCTTCATCTTCCGTGCCGTGGCGCGCGCATAGACCACACGCTTCACCACTCCGTTCTCAACCAGTTGCACGCGCTCCCGCCGCATGCCCTCGCCATCGAACGGCGAACCCGCCTGCAACGGATGCGCGGCGTCATCCAAGATGTTGATGTTCTCGCCAAACAGTTGGGTACCGATCCGGTCGTTTAGAAACGAGCGTTGGTCGAGAATTGCCACGCCGCTGTAATCCCAGAACATGAAGCCGACAATGTCGAGGACTGCAGCCGGTTCGAGAATTACCGTGTACTTCCCCGGCGCAATTTCCCGCGGATGAGCGGACTCGACCGCCTTTTGCGCCGCCGCTTCCGCGAGCCACCGAGGATCGAAATTACTCACATCCGGCGAATTTAATTTCTGCCAGCCGGAAGAATCCTCGGCCAGCATGGTGATGGAAACTTCCGCCAACGTCTGCTGATGCCAATTCGCCAGGCCGCGCGAGTTGAAGATTCCCTCCTGCGATTCCGAATTCGAGTAGATGCCCGCCGTCGTCAGCTTGTGTTTGCCGGCAACGGACACGATGCTCTCGACCACCTCCGCACGATCGGCCGGAGTTATGGCTGCGGTCTGCTCAAAAAAACGTGTGGCGCGGACACTCTTGTCCGCGGCATTTGCTTCTTGAGACGTAGGCATCGGCAGCAAATCGGGGTCGGGAGTTTGCACTCTCGCAAGATTCTCCGAAGCCGTGATGGCGCGCCGCAAACTCTCGTCGTCAAACTGATTGGTGGTGGCGCGCGCCGTCCGGCCGGCAAAATTCGTGCGGATCGAAACGATGGAGTTCTCTTCCTCCACATTCTGATGAATGGTGTTGTTGGCAAAGCGGGTCAAGGCAAAACGGGAGCCGGTGAAGATGGCTTCGACCTCGTCGGCCGACGAGAAGCGGCGAATGCGGTCGAAAATGTCGGAGGCAGTTTCTTTAGTCAGCATCTGATTGATGTGATTTCCTGTAGAGACGCGGCTTGCCGCGTCTCCTCGCCGCGCCAACAAAGATGGCGCAAGCCCCGTCCCTACGAATATGCCGAGCCCACGCGAATATTCCGGAACCGCGCCGGACTCGCCCCATGTCCCGTGCCCACAACCTGCTGCGGTTGCCCTTTGCCGCAATTTGGAGTTCCCCACAGCGTCCACTCGTCGCGCGAGCAGATCGCGTCCATCGAATTCCAAAACTCCGTGGTGATGCCGGAGTAAGAAGGATTCTTCAGCATCCGCACCCGCTTACCGTTCTTGATCTCCCACGCAATCTCGCATCCGAACTGAAAGTTATAACGCTTGTCGTCAATCGACCACGACTTATTGGTCTCCATATAAATGCCATCGTCGGTCGCGGCAATGAGCTGCTCCAGACTCAGCGGCTTTTCTCCGGGCAGAATGCTGACGTTGGTCATGCGAATCATGGGCAGCCGGTTCCAACCTTCGGCGCGCAGCGTTCCTCCTGAGCGCGCGGAGCCAATGGTGTGGGCGGTTTCGCGCGAACTCAGATATCCGGTGAAGCGTCCGTTCGTAATAATTGGCGTCGACTGCGCGGCCACGCCTTCGTCGTCATAAGCAAAGGTCCCGAGACCCGGTCCATGTTCTTGCCGAGCGTCGGCCACGACGTTGACCAGCTCGCTGCCATAGCGCAGATTGCCAAGTTTTTCGAGTGTAAGAAATGATGTGCCCGCAAAATTCGCTTCCATGCCGAGCACACGATCCAGTTCAATCGGATGCCCGATGGATTCGTGAATCTGCAGACCAAGCTGCGATCCATCCAGAATAATTGTGGCCACGCCTTCCGGGCATTGCGCGGCCTGGTGCAACGCGACGGCTTCTTCCGCCACGCGCCGCGCGTTCTCCACCAATTTCATTTCTTCGATCAGTTCGTAGCCGCGGTTTTGCCATTGCCCGCCAAACGAATTCGGATAAGACCGCTTCTGAATCTCGGAGCCGGCAAACGCATACGCCGTATATCCTGCGCCGGTCGAATATTTTGTTTGATGGATGCGAGCGCCCTCGGAGGAAAGAAACCACGACTCCTCGCGCTGGAAGTTCATGCCAGTTTCGGCGAGCGTGACGCCCGGAACCGCGCGCATCTCCGCATCAACCTTCAGCAGCAGATCGAGATTCTGCTCCACCGACGTGGTGAACGGATCGACCTTGAACGGCGTCGTCCACTCCGCCACCGCCGCAGGCTCAGGAGCCAGTCGAACATCTTCCCGCTTCACGAGCGCCGAGGCCCGCGCAATTTCGACCGCTCGAGCCGCGGCCGCTTCCACCGCAACGCGGCTCAAATCCGCAGATGCAGCGAAGCCCCAAGCACCGTCCGCGATCACGCGCACGCCAATGCCGAGCGACTCGGACTCCGAGGCATGCCCCACCCGTCCGTTCTTGGTGGTCAGCGAGCGATTGCGGATCGCGACCACGCGCGCGTCGGCATAGGTCACTCCGCGCACAGATGCCGCGTCCAGAGCCAGGTGAGCAGTGGTTTTCATTTTCAGATTTAACGTATCACGAGCGGCCATCAGCTATCGACTATCAGCTGTCAGCTGTCAGTCAGTGCATGCCCGGCGCTGCCACCGCCAGCGGGGCCCTCTTGCGCGCCACATCGACGAGGAAGCGTCCGCCCTGCAAACGGTCTCCACTCGTGTTCTTGCCGTCTTCGTCTGCGCCGCCAGGATCGGTCCACAAGCTGCCGACTTCCACCTTGCCCGATCCCGCTGCCATCTTGGTGGGCTGGCGCCGCTGCTTATCGACGTAAGCCTTGATCACCTGCGTCGCCAAGCGCGCCGCCAGTTTGCCGTGCTCGCCGCCTTCGAACAGCACGCATACGATTACATCCGGATTGCGCCGGGGTGTGAATCCCACGAACCATCCGTTCTGAGCGAAATCCTCTTTGTTGGCATGCTTCGCGCGCAAGGCCAGCGAGACGATCTGGGCCGACCCGGTCTTGCCGGCGATGTCGATTCCCGGAATGTGCGCGGAGGGAGCCGTACCCTCCGGCAACAGCACCCGTCCCAACGCATCAGTAATGGTGTTCCATCCCGTCGGGTCAATCGGAATGGTTTTCACTTCCGTATAGTGCGTGGTCTCGACAAAACCCGGCGGCAGGTTCGTGGGATTGATTACGTGCGGCACCACCATGCGGCCGCCCATTGAGACCGCGGAGACCGCGCGCATCAACTGCACCGGAGTGATCGCTACCGCGCCCTGGCCGATGCCCACCGAAATCGTTTCCCCGGCGAACCACTTTTGCTTGAAATTGCGGATCTTCCATTCTTCCGAGGGCATCACGCCGCTCACTTCGTTGGGCAGGTCGATACCCGTCTTCTGCCCCAATCCAAGCGCGGTCGCGTACTTTGCGATGCGATCGATGCCGAGCTTCTCCGCCAGCGTGTAGAAGAAGACATCGCAGGACTGGTAAATCGCTTTCGTGATCTCGACCGGGCCGTGGCCGCTTTTCACCCAGCATCCGAAGCGCCGGCCATAAAACGTGGCGCCCCCAGTGCAGTTTACGTGGAGGGTCTGGGCAATCCCCTCCTGCCACCCGGCGGTCGCCATGATGACCTTGAACGTCGAGCCGGGCGCGAGTTGCGCCTGAATTGCCTTGTTCAGCAGCGGCTTGTCGGGATCGTCGATCAGCTTGTTCCACTCGTCCCGTGAAATCTTCACCGCGAAATCGTTGGGATCGAAAGTCGGCCGGCTCACCATCGCCAGGATTTCGCCGGTGTGCGGATCCATGGCCACGATCGCGCCGTTCTTCCCTTCGATCGCCTGTTCCGCCGCAATTTGCAAATCCAGGTCCACTGTCAGCTTGAGCTGCTTGCCCGGCTCCGCCGGCGTTTCGTCCAACCGCCCGACTTCGCGCCCGTGGCTGTTCACGATCGCGCGCCGGAATCCGTTCTTGCCCATCAGGATGTTGTTGTACTGCTTCTCCACTCCACTCACGCCGACCACGTCACCGGGGTTGTAGAGTTCGAACTGCGGCTGGTTGAGCATGTCCTCGGTCACTTCGCCCACGTAGCCGATCAGGTGCGCCATAAAGCCGTTGCGCGGATACAGCCGCCGGTGCGCCATGATCGTTTCCAGTTCTGGAAGCTCGTTCTTGTGCGCCTCGAGGAACGCCAGTTCGTCGGGCGTGATGTCGTCTTTCAGGAAAATCGGCTCGTACTGCGGCATCCACGAGGCGCGCTTGATGCGCTGCCGCACTTCGTCGGGGTTCAAGTGCAGCCCCTTGGCGATGGCATCCGCGTCCGCGTTCAGATCGCGCGTAGAATCGCGTAGCAGCAGCGCTGAAAACGAGGGGTAGTTGTCGACAATGATCCGGCCTTCGCGATCCAGAATCTTGCCGCGCGGCGCCAGAATCGGCACATTGCGAACACGATTCTGCTCCGCCAATTGCGCGTACTTGCCGCTTTCCATCACCTGCAACCGCCACAGTCCGTATGCCAGAAGCAGGAAAATAAACAGCACGGCATACTGCACGGCGGTGAGCCGGATGGCGGAAACCTTTTCCTGGTAGCCGAACAGCATCAATCCTCAGTTCCTGCCAGCGGGCACGGCGCCCCAACCGGAATCGAAATCGGCGATTGCAATGGGCCCGGAAACCTGCTGGAAACGTTAACTGTATTCTAACCCCTGGCTCATCCGGCCCGAAATATTGAACCTCAAACGAAAGTTTTCTAGTCGAATGCGGGTAGGTGTGGTTGCAGGGGAATCAAGGCCATCAGCTCAGGCCCCGTCGAAACCAACCGCTGGGTCATGTCCAACCGTGGATTGAACTTGGCGCCCCGGCGGGCAACAATACAGGCTAGACTTGCTTCTTACTGACTTCCGGCCAAGGAATTGAATGCGGCTTCGCAGTTTCATCATTGCTTACGCGCTCGTGCTGGCCATTCTGCTGTTCGCCGACCGGCGTCCCGGCTCCACCGAGCAGGACCGCTATTCGCACGTGGTGGACCTGACCGATGGGCAAAACGCGACCGCGCCGCGTGCCACGGCCGCGGAATCCAGAACCCGCATCATTGCTCCCGATGCGCTTATTCCCGGAACGTGGGCCGCCGGGCAGATTCCGCCTGAGCGTCTCGTGGCTCCGCTGGTGGTTATGGATTTGAACCCAGCGGCCGCCGCGATCGACGGCAGCCCGCAGATTTCTCTCGACGACATTGCGCTGTGGGAATCGCAACACGGCATGATTCCGCAAGGCGCCGTCGTCGCCATCCGCCGCGCGGGCGCGCGCGATGCCTTGTCCACAACGGCGTTTCCTATCGCCCGCGACGCGGCTGTGTTCCTCATCGACGCTCGCTACACCATCGGCTTTGCCGTCGAGTCGCAGGTCAACTTGACCTCCGACCGCACCCTGGCACAGCAACTCGCCCTCCACGGAAGCTACGTGGTGGAAGGAACGGCACGCTTCACCTCGCTGCCTGCGACGGGCTCGCTAGTCATCGTCGCCCCGGCAAAAAACAAGAAACCGGGCGAGGCTCCTGTCCGCATCCTGGCCATGGTGAGATAGTGGAGCGACGGGCGTCTCGCCCGTCAGGCCGGACGGCGAGCCCGGCACTCCCCCAGCAATCTTGGACCGATAGCGCCGCTCTACTCGGTCGTTGCTTTTTCCTGCGCCGCATTCAACTCCAGAATCATCTATCCCTCCGGAGGAAAATCCATGTCTGACCCGCGTTATCCGATTGGAAAGTTTTCCTACTCCGGCCCGCTTACAGCAGAACAAAAACAGCAATGCCTGGCCGACATCGAGCAGACTCCCGCCCGTTTGCGTGCCGCTCTCCGTGGACTTTCGGACCAGCAACTGGATACTCCTTACCGCGACGGTGGCTGGACGCTGCGCCAGTTGGCCCATCACGTCCCCGACAGCCACATGAACTCGTACATTCGTTTCAAGCTGGCGCTCACCGAAGACGAGCCCACCATCAAGCCGTATATGGAAAATCTCTGGGCCGAGTTGCCCGAAGCCAGCCACGCCCCGATCGAAGTGTCGCTGGCCTTGCTCGATTCCCTGCATCAGCGCTGGATGCTGATGCTCCGCAAGTTGACCGACGCGGAATGGAAGCGTACCTTTCGCCATCCTGAACTCGGACCGATGTCGCTTGAGAAAAATCTCGCACTCTACTCCTGGCACGGGCGCCATCACGTGGCGCACGTCATAAGCCTGCGAGAACGGCGGGGTTGGTGAGTTTATCCGCGTCTGCCGCGGTGCACTCTATTGGTTCTTCTCAAGTGTGGCTTTCATATTGACTTCCGAACCGGCAAACACGGAAATCTCTTTCGTCCATGCGGCGTATCCGCTTTGCGAGACCTTAATCGTGTGTTTACCCGCCGGAAGCTTCAGGGTAGCGGGAGCATTGCCAACAAAACTATCGTCAACGTACACGTCCGCGCCGTCTGGTACCGAAGTCAGAATGATCTTGCCTTCCTCTTTCGAAGCAGGGGTGGCGTCAGCGGACTTAGTGATCGAGGGTGCGGCCGGAACGGCCTTAGGGTCGGGGACCACGACCGCTTTTTCGGCCGTCTTGACCGCCGCTGCCTGCTTGGTTTCGCCGGCCAGTTCGTCGGCCACCTGTTCATAGAATTTGTCAGCCATGCGGTCCCCTGCGCCCCAAGACATGCCCTTTTTGTTCTGCACGTTGATGATCAGGGTAGCCTGACTCGCGCCCTCGGGCTCTACCGAGGCATTGGCGATAAACCCTTCTGACGTAAAAGAGTGACCGGTTTCAAAAGTGAACATCAGCATCTTTTCGTCAACGTAAGTCACAACGTGCCGCTCCCGTGCTGTGCGGACAGCAGCTACAAAGACCTGCTCGGGGGAATTGTTATAGACCTTCTTCTTGGGTTTCGCCTGCGCACAGATCGGCAACAGAACCGCAAGCGCGGCAAGGAGAATGAAACATGACTGCGCTGAACGTCTCATGAATTCTCTCCCGGGTACACGATCCACGTGACCCTCATTAGGGGATCAACTAAAAGTGCGTTGAGGGTCGCTCGCGGGGAGCCGTGCACATCTTCGATGAACGTCACCACGCTATGCCCGGTTGAAAGGGTTGTCAAATCAGCTGATTCCGAGCTTCCACACCAGGTAGCTCATCGCCTCGCGCATCACCGCTTCGAAGCGCTCCCACCGAGAGCGCGGACGCGACTCTGGTCTGGGCGCCAACTCCACTTGCACGCCTTCGTGCTCCAGCAAGGCGCGAATGCGAAACACATGATACGCATCGCTCACCGCAATGCAACTCCTCATGCCGTTCGCGCGCATGATGTTGGCCACCCGCGCCGCCGACTGCGCCGTATCCGAGCCTTGCGTCTCCGCGATCAGAGCCTGTTCCGGCACGCCGCGCCGCAGCAGATAGTCTCGGCCAACGCCGCCCTCGCTGAAATCCGGATCCTGCCCCGATCCGCCGGTCGTGATCACCACCGGCGCCATTCCCTTCTGAAACAATTCGTAACCGTGATCGAGCCGCGCCCGGTACACCGGCGAAGGATGTCCCGCGTACTCGGCAGCTCCAAAAATAGCGATCACATCCGCTTTTGTCGCGGGTGCTTCGGCGGCGGTGCGCACGATGCGCAACCCGGTAATGCCGAAAAATAACAACAGCGCTCCCACCACCGCCAAAAAAAACAGCAGCCACGGACGCATCAATATGGACCCGGGTTTCAAGGTTTAAAAGTTTCAAGGAGGATCAGTTTCAAGGAGGATCAGTCGGAGGGCTAATCGGAGTGTCAATTTAAAGGTTGCAACCTTGAAACATTGAAACTTTGAAACATTGAAACCTTACTCAAGATAACGCTTCGACAATATCCTTGGCGGGAATCGCGCCTTCGCGCAGAATCTGCCAGGTACCGTCTTCTTTGAAGTGCACGATCGTCGATGAAATTGTCCGCGGCGATTTCCCGCCGTCCACGATCAGCGGGATGCGGCCCTGCAACTGCTCCTGCACCTGCTCCGCGGTCGTGCATTCGGCAGCGCCGCTCAGGTTGGCGGAGGTCGCCGTGATCGGAATTTTCGCCGCCCGCACTACCGCCAGCGGAATTTCGGCCGCCGGCACGCGTAGCGCCACGTTCCCCGTATTCGCGGTTACCTTCAGCGGCAGATGCGACGCTGCCGGCACAATCATGGTCAGCGGCCCCGGCCAGAAACGCCGCGCCAGAAGATGGAAATCGTCCGGCAAGGGACGCGCAAATTCTTCCGCCTGGTCCACGTTCTCGATCAGCAGCGAGAGCGGCTTGTGCCGTAAACGCGATTTGATCTCATAAACGCGCTCCACCGCGCGCAGGTTGAAAGGATCCGCCGCCAAACCATAGAACGTGTCGGTCGGCATGCCCAGCACCTGCCCGGCCTGAATTTGTTCGGCGGCATACTTGATCAGCGAAACTTCGGGCGATAGGGCATCAATTTTCAGGATCTCGGCGCGCACTCTGGTTCCTTCCCGATTGCCGGCGTGAACATTGCCGGCGTGAGCATTGTCGGCATGTACATTGTCGGCTTGAACGTTGTCGCTTAAACTAATGTCCGCTTAAACTAATGTCCGCTTAAACAATGAAATGTACCATACCACGGGCTTTGGCCGAAGCCCGGCCGGGTACTAGTATTATCCTGATCGTATCCTGCACTTGGAGCTTAATCCATGAAGCAAGACGCGAAGGCCGCGCGAACTCGCCTCCAAGCGGACCGCTTGCGCCCCGTCGCCGGCCGCCACAACCAGCGGCTGAAAGAATTGCGGCTCGCGTTCCGCCGCGCCGAACTGACGGCCCAAGGTGAGTGTGCCCTCGAAGGCGTCAAACTGCTAGAAGAAGCATTGCGCAGCGGCCACCATCTGAGCAGCGTATTCTTCAGCCAATCGGCCCGCCCTCTCGCCGAAAAACTTCTGGCCCAGATCAACTCGCGTACCGAAACGCTCGTCTTGCCCGATGCGCTCTTCAACTCGATTGTGCCGAGCGACGCGCCGCAGGGCGTGGCGGCCCTGCTCAAGCTGCCGGCTTTCTCTTCGGCTCAAATGCTCGACCGCCGCAGCCGCGGTCCGCTCGTCGTGGCCGCCGGCCTGCAGGACCCCGGCAACCTGGGCACGATCCTGCGCTCTGCCGAAGCCTTTGGCGCCGCCGGAATTTTTCTGACCGAAGGAACCGTCAGTCCTTACAACTCGAAAGTTCTCCGCGGTTCGGCGGGTTCGATCTTCCGCTTGCCTTTCTTGCAGATCAATTCCGCGGAATTGCTGCCGCTTCTGCGCGCGCACGGCGTTCGCCTGCTCGCAACTTCGTCGCACCAGGGAACTCCGCTGCCCCGGATTTCATGGACTCTGCCGCTCGCCATCTTCATCGGCAACGAAGGCGCCGGTCTGTCCCGTGAACTCACGCGCCAGATGGACGAAACCCTGGCCATCCCACAAGCCGAGCAAGTCGAATCGCTCAACGCCGGAGTCGCCGCCAGCATAGTACTGTACGAAGCCGCAAGGGCAGGTCGGAGGTGAGAGGTCAGATTGCAAAGGTCAGAACCTTGATCTTGAAATCGTTTGTATGCACCATGGATCCTTCACCTCTGCAATCTGACCTCTGACCTCTAACCTCTTATGAATCTCTTCGCCCCCATCCCGAACGACGATCCCGCCGCCCAAGGCGCCCGCCCGCTCGCCGACCGCATGCGCCCGCGCACGCTCGATGAGTTCGTCGGGCAGGAGCACCTGGTCGGCCCCGGCAAGCCGCTGCGCGTGCAAATCGAGCGCGACGACCCCACATCGATGATCTTCTGGGGCCCTCCCGGCACCGGCAAGACCACTCTCGCCAAGATTATTGCCCGCATCACCAAGGCTGATTTCATCGAGTTTTCCGCCGTTCTGGCCGGCATCAAGGAAATCAAGCAGGTCATGAGCGATGCCGAACGCGCCCGCCAGTACGGCACGCGCACCATCGTCTTCGTCGACGAAATTCATCGCTTCAACAAAGCGCAGCAGGATGCCTTTCTCCCGCACGTAGAGAAAGGCAGCATTCGCCTGATCGGCGCCACCACCGAAAATCCGTCCTTCGAAATCAACTCCGCGCTGCTCTCGCGCTGCCGCGTCTATGTGCTGAATCCCTTGACCGGCGACCAGATTGTCGTTCTTCTGCGCCGCGCACTCAGCGATACCGAGCGCGGTCTAGGCCAGATGCATCTCGAAGCCGCTGACGACGCGCTTAGAAAAATTGCCGCGTACTCAAGCGGCGACGCCCGCAACGCCTACAACGTAATCGAAGTTGCCGCTTCCCTAACTGTAGAGACGCGGCTAGCCGCGTCTCCGTCTGCCACCACCGCAATCACCGAAGCCACCATCCAGGAAGCCCTGCAGAAGCGGGTTCTGCTCTACGACAAAGGCGGCGAAGAGCATTACAACATCATCTCCGCCCTGCACAAATCGGTTCGCAACAGCGATCCCGACGCCGCCCTCTACTGGCTGGCTCGCATGCTCGAAGCGGGAGAAGATCCGCTCTACATTGCCCGCCGCGTAGTCCGCATGGCGGTTGAAGACATCGGCCTTGCCGAACCGAACGCGCTCGCTTTATGCATGGCCGCTCGTGACGCCGTCGATTTCATCGGCATGCCGGAAGGCAATCTCGCGCTGGCGCAAGCAATCGTTTATCTTTCGGTCGCGCCAAAATCGAACGCGCTTTACACCGCCTACGGTGCGGTTCTGCAGGACGTGGAGCAAACCGCCGCTGAGTCCGTCCCGCTGCACCTGCGCAACGCTCCCACCAGCCTGATGAAAGGCCTGGGCTACGGCAAGGGCTATGAGTACGCTCACGACACCGAAGACAAGGTCGCCGACATGCAGTGCCTGCCTGACAGCCTGCGCGACCGCGTCTACTATCGCCCCACGAACGAAGGGGTGGAAAAGAGGATTCGCGAACGCCTGGAAGAAATCAAACGCCTCAAGCTGCCGAAAGCAAGCCGAACAAAAAGAGAATCTGAGGCCTGATTCTTGCAATCTCATAGGAGAGCATTAAAGACCAGTTGCAGTCGTCCAGCAGGAGGGTTTCGTCGTGGCCACCAGCCCGCTCATGGATTTCGGCTTCTCCAGTCAACCTCTACCTGAAACCGCCGCTCTGAGGGTAGCGGAACTGGTCCGCCTGCAAAAATTCGCACAGCGCATCACCTCCACTCTCGATATTGAAGAGCTGGTTCCGCGGATCGTCGATGAGGTTGCGGCGTCGCTCGGCTGCGTCGAAATCAACCTATATCTGCGCGATCCTGATCAATCTGAATTCGTACTGGCCGGGGTTCGCGGCTGCTCCGTTTACGGCAAGGGCCATCACCTCAAGCCAGGCGCCGGCGCCGGAATGGTGGGACACGTCGCGGCCACTGGAAAAATGCACTATGCTCCCGACGTCACTCGCGATCCTTATTACATTGCCTGCGAGCCGAGTACGCGCTCCGAAGTCGCCATCCCGCTACAACGCGAGGGCGATCTGGTCGGAGTTTTCACCGCGTCCCATTGCGAGCTCAACGCTTTTTGTCCCGATCAATTGCGGCTGCTGCAAGCGTTGTGCGATCACGTCGCCGTCGCGGTGCACAACGCCCGGCGCTTCGGCGATGAGCGCGAACAGCGCAAACGCATGAGCCGCGAGGCCGAAGAAGCTCGCTCCATTCAGCAGGCTCTGTTGCCCCGCAGCTCCCCTCTGATCCCAGGGTTCTCGGTGTCCGGGCTTTCGATTCCGGCGGGCTCGGTAGGCGGCGACTGGTATGACTTCATTCCGCTGCGCAACGGACGCTGGGGCCTGGTTCTCGCCGACGTTTCCGGCAAAGGCATGGCGGCGGCGCTGCTTATGTCCTCTACCCGCGGCATGTTGCGCCCGCTCGCGCAAACCGCCTCTGGACCGGCCGAGGTCCTGACGCGTCTCAACAACATGATGATCGAGGATTTTCCCAGCGGCCGCTTCGTCACCATGGTATATGCCGAACTCGATCCCTCCAATCGCCTGCTGCGGATCGCCAACGCCGGCCATCTGGCGCCGCTGCTGGTTGACCCTTCCGGCCACCGCTGGATCAATCACGAGCACGGCCTGCCGCTGGGAATTTCAGCCAGCAAATTCTCGGAGACGGAAGTAACGCTCGGCGAGCATTCGCGCATCGCGTTTTATTCCGATGGAATCACCGAGGCGGACATCGATTCTGCCGGCAGTGATTCTGCGGCCAATGATTCTGCCAGAAATGACTCCGGCGAAGAATACGGTCCCGAGCGGCTTCTCGCCCAGATGCAATCACCCGACGTTACTCCGGATGGTCTGCTCGCAGATGTCAGAAAATTCACGAATGGAACCGGCCTGCGCGACGATGCCACGGTGATCCTGGTGAAGGCGCGCCGAACAGAGTTGGGATCGAGCGGGAACGCCTGACGCGAGTCGTGATAGGTTAGCCGAATCTCGCCCGGTGCTCTTTCAAAACGCAGCGGTCCATCACTACAAAGATTCCGGCCTCGCGCGCCTTCTCCGCCGCGCGTTCGTTGATCACATCTTCCTGCAGCCAGATCGCCGGAATCTTCAACTGAATCGCCTGCTCCACGATCTCATCCACGTACTCCGGCCGCCGAAACACATCGACCAGATCGATCTTCTCTCGCAATTCGAGCGGCACCTCAAGCAGCGACGGAAACGCCTTCTCCCCAAGCGCCTCCGCAATCGCAGGATTCACCGGAATAATCTTGTATCCGGCCGCCTGCATGTACGCAGAAACGCCGTGACTAGGCCGCATCGGACTCTCCGACAATCCCACCACGGCGATAGTCTTCGCCCGCGCTAACAGTTCGTAAATAGGATCGGATTGCTTCAATTCTGATGTCCGGCCCCTGAAGGGCGTTTCGTTTCCCGTAGAAACGCGGTTTACCGCGTCTCCGCAGACGGGGCAAGCCCCGTCTCTACACGTTGCTATAGCGCAGCCCGGAGACCCAACGACTAACGACTAACGACCACCGACTCGTCCCTCAGCCTTTCTTTTCCATCTTCTGCTTAAACATGCGCAGCGCCAGCTTGCGAATCGTGTCCGAAACCTCTTTGTTCCCTGACAGATTTTTCAGATCGTGAATCAGCAGCCCCTTCATCAATCCCAGCGAGAGATCGAGCGGCGTGCGCGGGTTGTAGACCAGATTGCGCATGATATTGTAATTCTTCGCAAACCGCCGCTTTAGCGGAATCGCGCGCAGCACCGACTCCAGCACATTTTTCTGCAGCGCAAAACCTTCTACCTCGCCATCCGAAACTTTGGGCGACTCCAGCACCGCCAGCGCCACTAGTTTGGTGCCGTCGCGAATCAGAATCGACCGTTCCTCCTTGCTGCCGCGCATGGCCAGCGAGATCCGGCCCTTGATGTCGAGCCTGGAAATCTTCTGCAGCGTGCTGTCGCGCCTGTCCTCATGACCGGCAACTGGATGCTTCTTGGCATGTGCAGCGGCTGCCGCCGCCGCTGACTTTCCCGCTGCCGCCGGCGCCGCTTTAAGCGCTGCGCTCTTGGCCGCGTCGGCATTTGCAATCGCCGTGGCAGCGGCAGTTTCCGCCCCAACTTCATGCGCTGCCTCGCCGCTCACATCTTCATGCGCCACTCCGTCGTGCGCCATTCCGTCGTGCGCCATTCCGATCGGCTGGAACGGTTTGTCTTTTTCGGCAGCCAGTTCCGTCGCGTTCTCTTCCAGATACTTTATGACGGCACCCTCGACAACTTCATCGGGTGCGCCCGCTTCAGTTGCGCCCGACTCTGCTGCCGGACTCGCTTCCAAAGCGGCCAGCTTCGCTCCAATCTCGGCAAGCTCATTGGGACGCAGGCTGGCATTCGACTGCAACGCCTGCAACAGCCGCGGAGAGCTCATCACCCGCGTACTCGTCAATAAAGCATCCACCACCGAACGCGACGCCGACACCGCAAGCGCGTCCAGCGCCTCTTCGCTTACCGACGGATTCTCCGCCAGTGCCGGCAGCAGCCGGGTTCTCACGTTCTCCGGAGAAACGAAATATCCCAGCACCTCGGGGCTGGTCTTGGGATCGGCCGCCGCGGCCAAACTAGCCTTTTCATCCCAGCCCGCCAGCGTCAGGCGCGCCCGCTCACCAAACAATTTGTGATGCAACGCCAGATACACCAGGATCTCAATCGTCTCGTCAGGCGGCACCGACAGGGCGCCGCGCGCCGCCGATTGCATCAGGTTCGATGGAACCTCGGAATTGCGAATCAGATCAAGCATTCGGGGCATCATTCATCTCCCGGAATCGGCTGCGGCTTTCTTCTTCGCAGACTTCTTGGCAAACCTCTTCGCGAACTCGTTCTCAGACTCCTTGGATGACCGCGGTTTCTTGCCCACCGCCCGCTCCAATTCCGCGACTACAATTTCCAGTTCGCGCGTAATGCGGTTCGGGCTCCGCCGCTGATATTCGTCGCTCAAGGCGCGATAGTACCAGAGCGTGCCTTCCTTTTTTCCCGAAAACCGCGTCCAGATGGCTTCCCCATCCTGCCGGTAATCCGCCAGAATTGTGCGGACGTTGTGCAGCTTGTCGGACGCCGAAACCAGCCTCGTCTCCACATCGGCGTGCTTCACTTCGCGCAAATAGTCTTTCTTCCGTTCCACCCACTCCGCCTTCGGCTCGCCGAATGAATCCGTGCAACCCTCCACGATCTTCGCTACCCGCGGACCAAACTGCTTGCGGATTTCGCGCAGCCTCGGCATGCCCCCGCAATCTTCGACCACATCATGCAGCAGCGCCGCGATCGCCATATCTTCGTCGCCACCCGCTTCGAGCACCAGCGACGCAACCGCCATCAGATGCGACAGATAAGGCACCGCCGACTGCTTCCGCGTCTGTCCGGCGTGCTTCTCCGCGGCATAGCGAAAGCCGCGCTGCAGGCGGGGTCCAAGATGCGGCCTCAGCGAGTTTGTCTTCGGCACTCCCATAAGCTTTTTAGACCGCAATCTTCTATGCGCAATTCTGGCAGCAAGTTTTTCCACGCAGCGCCTCGCTCCCTTCATACGCGATCAGAGGCACCATCACCAACCCGGCCACCGGATCAGCCCACCACCACCCGAAGGCGGCGTTCATTAGCAGCCCCAGCAAAAGAATGGCGGAAAGGTAGGCGCAGATATCGGTCTGCCGCGAGTCGGCTTGCAGGGCCGAACTCCCAAGTACCGACGCCACTCGACGTTTTGCCCGCGCCAGCAACGGCATCGCAATCAGCGACGCGATTGCCAATGCAATTCCCGGCAGACTCCTCTCCGGCGCCTCCCGCTTGACCAGGCTGAACACCGAATCTCCGGCAACGTAGGCCGCCAACAGGAGCAGACTCAAACCAACCAGTTTCAACGCACTCCGCTCCACCCTTTCTCTCCGTTCCTCGTCTCGGTCCGCGCACAAGCGCCAGAGCAGAATGCCCCCTGACGACACCTCGATCAGTGAATCCAGTCCGAATCCTATCAACGCAATGCTGCCGGCCACAGCACCGGAAACTAGCGCGACCGCTGCCTCCAGCAGATTCCACACTACCGTGAAGTACTCCAGACTCAGACCGCGATGGATGGCTGTCGCGCGCGTGCTCATGTTTTCTTCTCGCCTCGCCGCATCCGCAGATACGCCTGCATCAACGGCCGCAGATCGCCATCCAGCACGCGATCCACATCGCCGATCTCCAGCTTCGTGCGGTGATCCTTGATCATCCGGTAAGGTTGCAGCACGTACGACCGGATCTGCGAACCGAAATCGATATCCAGTTTCGAATCCTCAATCTTTTTCGTGACCTCGCGTTTTTTCTCCAGTTCGAATTCGTAAATCTTCGAGCGCAGCATGCTCATCGCCTTTTCCTTATTCTTATGCTGCGAGCGCTCATTCTGGCAATTGGCCACTAGGCCCGTCGGAATGTGCGTGATTCGCACCGCCGAATCGGTCGTATTCACGTGCTGTCCACCCTTGCCGCTCGAGCGGTAAGTGTCAATCCGAATATCATCCGGCTTGATATTGACCTCGATGCTGTCGTCAATCTCCGGCGAAACGTACACGCTGGCAAAGGACGTGTGCCGCCGCTTCGCCTGATCGAAGGGCGAAATCCGCACCAACCGGTGCACCCCAATCTCGCTGGTCAAGTAGCCAAACGCATACTGGCCAATCACCGAAAATGTCGCGGACTTGAT
>Ga0187890_10000036_pt1 | contig 93012 bp, 90 predicted proteins | sample June2016WEW_21_1_FD_133005 | JGI IMG/M metagenome (GOLD analysis project Ga0187890, IMG submission 133005) | Peatland microbial communities from SPRUCE experiment site at the Marcell Experimental Forest, Minnesota, USA - June2016WEW_21_10 | ecosystem: Environmental > Terrestrial > Soil >... | reverse complement strand
TTCGCCAACAATGTATTCAACCGCTCCTACATCACCTATGGCGAGTCAGGCGCGGGCACCGGCAACGTGCTGGCCTGGGGCAGCCCACGCATCATGGGCGGCGAGGTCACCTTTCGCTTCTGAGTCGAGGCAGCATGGCAAATATCAAAATCTCCGGGCTGACCATCGAATATGAGCTGTTAGGCCCCAAAGACGCCCCGGCAATCGCGCTCACCCCGGGCGGACGTTTCGCGAAGGACAGCCCGGGGCTGCCTGAGCTTGCCCAGGCTCTCGTCGCGGGCGGACGCCGAGTGCTGCTGTGGGATCGGCCCAATTGCGGCGCATCCGATATCTCCTTCGAAGCACAGAGTGAGTCCGATCTTCAGGCCCGCACACTGATCGAGCTCATTCATACGCTCGAGCTTGGACCGACGGCGTTGGCTGCGGGATCGGGCGGTTCACGGGTGTCCCTGATTGCCGCGGCGCGCGATCCCGAGACGGTTTCACATTTGATAGTTTGGTGGATCAGCGGGGGAGCTCTCAGCCTGATATCGCTCGCGGCTTACTATTGCGTCAATTCCGCGATCGCAGCGAGCCGCGGCGGTATGGCCGCCGTGGCCGAGCTTCCGGGTTGGTCGGAGCAGATCCAGCGCAACCCGCACAACCGCGGCATCCTGCTCGCGCAAGATCCCGAACGTTTCATCGAAACCATGGAGCGTTGGGCGTTGGCGTATATGCCCTCAAAGACATCGCCCGTCCCCGGCATGCCGCCGGAGAGCTTCGCGCGATTGCGCATGCCGGTCCTGATATACCGTAGCGGCAAGAGCGATCTGAGTCACACGCGCCGCACGAGCGAGTGGGTTCACGAGCTCATCCCGCACTCGGAGTTGAAAGAGCCGCCCTGGCCGGATGACGAATGGAATAATCGCTCGGGCTATGCCCAGAAGCACGGGAGTGGGCACTTCGCAGGGTGGCCCGCGCTCGCCCCGGCCATTCTCGATTTCATGCGCCGACCCTCTCGCTAGTCGGCGCGGGCGCATCGACGCCGGGCGTATGCACGCCGGCCACATCCCGCAACTGCGTCAAGGCGAGCATCCCGGCCGCCAGCGCGGTGATGACGTACCAAGGCGGTGCGAACGCGCTTCCGGTGGCATCAATCAGTAGCTTCAAAACCGGCTGGGTCGTGCCGCCGAGGAGCGCCACGCCGGTGGCATAAGTCATGGCGAAGACGCCCGATCGCACCGTGGGCCTCAGGGACTCGACCAGAAAGACCTGCATGCACACGATGGCGCTGATGTGAATGATCGCCAGCGTGGCGGTCACCAGAAACAGGGACACCGCCGTCGGCCAGCGATTGATCAACACGAATGCGGGCAACATCAACACCAGCAGCAGCGTGAAACTCGCCACGAGCATGCGTCGATGGCCGAAGCGATCGCCGAGCCAGCCGCCGACATAGGCGCTGCATAGGTACCCGAGTCCCTGAGCAATGGGTGCGATGAAGGCGAGCCGAGCGCCGAGCTTGAGCGTGTCCTGAGCGTAGGTCGCGAGGTACGTCAAAGCGTATCCAGCAATCGTGCCGGCGCCGACCACCAGCAAACCCACGAAGAACACGCGCCACGGCGACTGCCCCGTCGGCTCGCTCTTGGCCTCCGCCACGGCTGCATCGATCGTCTCCGGCAAGCGGCTGCGGATGAGCAGTCCGATCGGCACCACCAGAACACCCAGCAGGAGCGCGACCCGCCAGCCGTAAGAATCGAGATCCGCAGGGGATAACCGGCGCGCGAGTGCGTAGCCGATCAAGCCGGAGCTCAACACGGCGAGGCCCTGTCCAGTTCCCAGCATGGACACGTAGCGCGCGCGGTGACCGTGTGGGGCCGCCTCCGCGGCGTAAGCGGTGATAGGGCCCACCTCGCCGCCGATCGCGAACCCCTGTAGCAGCCGGAAACACAATAACAAGACGGGCGCGGCTATCCCGACTTGCGCGTAGGTTGGCGTCAGCGCCGTTCCCAGAATGCTCACCCCCATCAAACCGAATGACCACATCATGGCCGGTTTGCGGCCGGCGCGATCCCCATAGCGACCGATCACAATTGCGCCCAGAGGCCGCATGAAGAAGCCCACCCCGAAGGTTGCCAGCGCCAGAAGCAGGCCCCGCTCGGCAAACTGCGCGGGCACGATCACATGCCCGATCTGCACGGCGAAGAAGCTGAAGATCATGAAGTCGTAGAACTCGAGGGCGTTGCCCAAGCTGATCGCCACCATGCGCTTGAGTGGCACGACGCCCGTATCGGCGTAAGACTGACGCTCCACTGCGGATATCGAGTTCATGAACGCCTCACTCGCGTGCAAGGTAGAATAAAAGCTTAGTACCGATCGGCAGGTAATACATGTCTTTCACTCCACTCGCGCGGGGTCGCTATCTCGAGGCGCTCGCCATCGACGAGCAGGTCGTGTGGTTCAGCGACGTCATCCTGGGCGGCGTGCAGGGCCTGAAGCCGGACGGCAGCATCTCGCACTCGCTCGCCGAGAGAAAGTGGATCGGAGGAATTTTACTCAATGAGGACGGCGCCCTCCTCTGCTCGGGTCCGGGCGGAATCGCCTGGTTCCATCCCGCCTCGGGCCGAACGGGCACCTTATTGAGCAGCATCGACGGAGTGCCGCTTTCCGGCGTGAACGAGATGTGCCCCGACGGGACGGGCGGAATCATCTTCGGCACTCTGGATCTGCCGGCCATCGTGAAGGGAGAGCGGCCCTCGCCTGTCGCGCTGTACCGTCTCGATGTACGAGGTCAGGTGACCCTGCTGTCCGACGGTCTCATTTTCTGTAACGGTCTCGGTATGAGCAGCGACGGCACCGCGCTTTATCACAACGAGAGCTTCGTCGGCACGTTTGTCTATGATATTGCCCCGGATGGCAGTCTCGACAATCGCAGAATGCTCCTGGAGAAACCGGATTGCGACGGCATGGCCCTCGATATCCGGGGCAATCTCTGGATAACGGGGTTCAGCTCCGAGGAGCTGATTTGCCTGCGGCCCGACGGAGCTATCGAACGGCGTCTCGCTCTCCCGGGCGGCGCTTGCACCAACGTGCGTTTTGGCGGCGCGGGCGGACATGAGCTCTTCGTGACGACGGTACCTCTGACCGCGGGTCTCGAGATCGCCAAGGGTAATCTGCCCTCGGCGCTCGACTCGGTACTTTACCGTGGTCCGAGCCCCGTCGCCGGAAGAATCAACGCGCGCACCCGATTCCGCCTCGAGTGATCTCTTGCGAGCAGGCGCCATGCGCGCCGGGAGTGACCGATGACTGAAAGAAAACCTGCTGCGGTCGCCGTCGTCACGGGCGCGAGTCGCGGCGCCGGTCGCGGCATTGCCATTGCCCTCGGGAGCCATGGGTGCACGGTATACGGCACTGGGCGATCGCAAAAGGCAGGCGACTCACCGCTATCGGGCACGATATTCGAGACCGCCGAAGCAGTTACCGCCGCGGGCGGCAAGGGCATCGCCGTACACGTAGACCATGCGCACGATGCCCCGGTGAAGGCGCTCTTCGATCAGGTACGGCGCGACGAGGGACGCCTCGACATTCTGGTCAACAACGCCTGTCTCATCCGTGACGAACTCATGGCTCCGCTCAATTTCTGGGAAAAACCCCTCGAGGTCGTCGACATGCTCGACGTCGGGCTGCGCAGCAGCTATGTCGCCAGCTACTACGCTGCGCCTCTGATGATCGCGCAGAAGCGAGGATTGGTGATTTTCACGTCGTCCTCGGGAGCGGTTCACTACATCTTCGGTCCAACGTATGGTGCGCACAAGGCCGGCCTGGACAAGTTTGCCGCCGACATGGCCGTGGATTTCCAGCCGTTCGGGGTGGCCTCGCTTTCCATCTGGATGGGCGCACTCTTGACCGAACGATTAAAGGCGATGATTGCGGTCGAACCGGAGAAGTATGGCGCGCTTACCGATACGGCGGAAACGCCCGAGCTGACCGGACACATCATCTGGGCCCTCTATAACGATCCGGACTTGATGCAGATGAGCGGGCAGACGGTGATCGGCGCCGAAATGGCGATGAAATACGGTATCAAGGATCAGAACGGCCGGCAGCCGCCGTCGTATCGCACCACGCATGGGGTCGCGCCCCGAGTGCAGTACCCGAACATCATCCGCTAGACCGTCTCGACGCGTAGCCGAGTGAGACGCGTTGTCTTGATACGCCAACCCTTCGGTCCCCGAACGTAGGTCTCGTGGTAGTGGCCGAAGCCGTGCAAAGAGGTGAATCCCGAGGAGTGGGGCTTGTCTTTCGGCCGGTAGAGACGGTCCTCCATCGCCCAGATCCCTTTCGCCGAGTCCGCCGAGCAAATCTCGATATCGGGCATATGCCCGTGGTGTACGGATACTTGCGTTCCGGCATTGAGCGACACCCACTCGATGATTCGGTCGATCCCCACGATCGGTTCTGCCAGAGCCTCGGGAACGTCCAGACTCCCGTCGGGCGCGAACACGTTTTCCTTCCATCCCGCCCAGTCCTTGGTGTCGAGGCAATAGAAATATTTTGCTTTGACTCTTTTGATCTCTTCGATCGCGAGCAAGCGCTCAAGGTCCGTCATGGTCGAGATCTCCCAGCCGTTCGTGACATTCTCTCCCGAGAGACTCACGTTAAATCGGCCGCTCCGATCTGTCCAATCCACGCGCAGGCTTGGTAACATTTCTCCCCTCAATGGATAGCCGATCCCAAGCCGCGGCGCCTCCGTCGATCATCAAGGGCGTCCCGCTCGAGCAGGAGACCGGCATTGGCGCGCTCACGCTGCCGGGCTTTCTGCATGAGGTCACCACCCGCTTCGCCGACCGGGAAGCGCTGGTGCTGCACGCCGCGGGCGGCGATACGCGCTGGACCTACGCGATGCTGTGGGATCGCTCGCTCGAGGTCGCGCGCGCGCTGCGGGCGTGCGGTGTCGGCAAGGACAGCCGAGTCGGCATCCTGATGACCAATCGGCCCGAATGGATCGTGGCCTTCTTTGGCGTCGGTCTCGCCGGCGGAGTCGCGGTGGCGCTCAGCACATTCTCGACCACGCCGGAGCTCGAGTACCTGCTGCAGGCGAGCGCTGTCTCGATCCTGCTGTTCGAGCGCTCCATCGCCAAAAAGGACATGGCTACGATGCTCTGCGAGCTGGAGCCCGGAATTCGCACCGCCGCGCCGGGCCAGCTGCTCTCGACGAAGTTTCCGTTCCTCCGATATCTCGCCGCCGTGGACGACACCGGCGCTGCCGCCGGGATCGAAACCTGGTCGAGCTTTCTCGCCCATGGAAACGCTGTACCCAAGACGCTCGTGGAGGCGACGAGAGTCACCACCAGGCCGTCGGATGTCGCGGCGCTGTTCCTTTCTTCCGGATCGACGAGCCGACCAAAGGGCATTCTCAGCGCTCACCGGGGTGTCGCCATCCAGTGCTGGCGCTGGCCACGCATTTTTGCCCTCAAGGACGATGTGCGCACCTGGACTGCAAACAGCTTCATATGGTCGGGTAATTTCGCCATAGCACTGGGCGGCACGCTCGCCGCCGGCGGAGTGATCATCCTGCAGCGCATTTTCGAGCCCGTCGAAGCGCTCGAGCTCATGCAGGCGGAGCGTGTGACCTGGCCCCACGCGTGGCCGCACCAGTGGGCGCAGCTCGAGTCGGCACCCAACTGGGGGAGCACGGATCTCGGGAGTTTGCGGTATGTCGACGTCTGCAGACCCGCGACGCGACATCCGACCTTTCGCGCGCCTGCGTGGAGCGACCCGCTTTGGTCCTATGGGAATACGGAGACCTTCACCATTTCGACGGCCTTCGCGAGCGATACGCCGCCCGAAATCGCGGCTGGAACCAACGGCGAAGCCCTGCCGGGAAATACCATTAAGATCGTCGATCCCGATACAGGCCTCGTAATACCGCGCGGGGTACGCGGTGAGATCGCAGTCAAAGGGCCCACGCTCATGCTCGGTTACATAGGCATTCCTTTGAGCGAGACTCTGGATGAGGAAGGATTTTTCCATACGGGCGACGGCGGCTACATCGACGCGTTCGAGCGATTGCACTTCGAGGGCCGTCTGACCGACATCATCAAGACGGGCGGCGCCAATGTATCGCCGGTCGAAGTCGACAGCGTTTTGACTCAATGTCCCGGAGTGAAAATAGGCCAGACGGTCGGCGTGCCGCACGATACGCTCGGCGAGATGGTCGTGAGCTGCATCGTGCCGCACGAGGATGCCGCTCTCGACGAGGCCGGCGTGCGCGATTTTCTCAAACAGCACCTCGCAAGCTACAAGGTGCCGCGCCGCGTACTGTTCGTGCTCGAGGAAGACGTGCTCCTGACCGGCAGCGCCAAGATCAAGGCCGGTGCGATGCGAGAGCTGGTCGCCAAGCGGCTACACGCCGAGACCAGCAGCGGCCGGGCGACTTAGAGGCGACTCATCGCTTCCGCGCCAATGTCAGCCCGTCGCCGATGGGCACCAGCACGGCATCCACACGCTTGTCGCCGTGCACTTTCTCGTTGAGCGCGCGGATGGCGACCGTATCGGCCGATTTGTCGGACGAATCGATGACTTTGCCGTCCCACAGAACATTATCGATGGCGATCAATCCGCCCCGACGCACCAGCTTCAAGGCGTACTCGTAGTAGGTATCGTAGTTCGCCTTGTCAGCATCGATGAACGCAAAGTCGAATGTTTCGCTCGCGCCTGCCGCCACCAGCTCCTTCAGGCTCTCGGCCGCCGGGCGAAGCCGCAACTCGATGCGATCGGCAACACCGGCCTTCGCCCAATGCCGCCGGGCCACGGCCGTGAATTCCTCGCTCACATCGAGTGCCAGCACCCTGCCATCGGGCCCCATCGCCTTGGCGACCACCATCGAGCTGTAGCCGGTGAAAACCCCCACTTCCAACGTCTTGCGGGCGCCGAGCATGCGCACGAGCAAGCCCATGAATGCCCCCTGCTCCGGGGCGATCTGCATCATTGCGAGACGATGGTGCGCGGTTTCCTCTCGAAGCGCTGCGAGGTCCGCATCCTCGCGTATGCCGACGCTGCGGATGTAGGCAGTCAACTCGCCCGTTAGGTTGATGGTGTCACGAGACATGCAGGGCTCCTTTCGCGGCTTACAGCGCATTATCCCAGAAAGCCCGTCACCGCTCATCACAGAGTGCAGTGCGATTGCTAGCGGGCTGATGGCTTCGCCTCGTCCCCGATCATCCCCCAGCCGCCGACTGCGCTCATGAGGGCGAGCGCGGCGGCAATCCACATGACGTGCCGAAATCCCGCCACGAAAGCCTCATCGACCGCGTGGCGCACTGCCAAGCGCACAGCCGCGCCCGCGTCGGCGGGCGGTTCAATCGCCGCAAGCTTCGCACGTTGCGCAACCACTGCATCGACCACCGCCGGCGGGATTGCCGCGGCGTCGAGGTCGCGATGCAGCCGCGAGTTGAACGTGCCCGACATGACCATCCCCAGGCCCGCGATGGCCAGCAATCCGGCCACACTCGCCACCGCGTTGTTGACGCCCGCAGCCACTCCCACCAACTCAGGATTCACCGCCTGCATGACCGTCGTCGTGAGCGGCGCCACGGTCAACGTCATGCCGAAGCCGAGCACGAGGGACGCCGGGAAGAAGGTGGTCCAGTAACTTCCGCCGACGTGCGGAACCGCGAACAATGCAAATCCGGCCGCCGCAATCATCGGCCCGATTACGAGAGGCAATCTGGCGCCGTAGCGATCGACCAGGCCCCCCGCCCAACGCGACAATACGAACATCAGCAACACCAATGGCAGAAGGGCCGCACCCGCTGCGGCCGCAGGATAGCCTTGCACCTGGATGAGATTCAGCGGCAAGAAAAATAGGCTCCCGGCGAGCGCCGCATAGAGCAGCAGTGTCAAGAGATTGGCCGCGGCGAAACTCCGCGAGCGAAATAAAGCCAGCGGCAGTATGGGCGCCGCCTCGTGCGATTCGACCACCAGGAACACCGGCAGCGCCGCCGCGCCGATCAGCAAAGCGGCCAGCACCCGCCCGTCGGCCCAGCCCGCGGTTTGCGCTCCAATGAGGGCGTAGACGAAGCCGCCCAAAGCGACGGCGGCCAGCGCCGCCCCCAGAATATCGATACTCTTCGGCGAGGAATCGTTGCGGCTCTCGGGAACGAATCGAGACGTCAACGCGAGTACCACGAGCGCCAGCGGAACATTCAAGAAGAACGCGCTTCGCCAGGTGGCGTGATCGATGAGAAAGCCGCCGAGTGCCGGACCGAATGCGCTCGTGATCGCGGTGAACCCGGACCAGGTCCCGATAGCTCGCCCGCGCCGCTCTTTGTCGAAGGAGGCACTCAATAGCGCGAGACTCCCCGGAATCAACAAGGCGCCGCCTATCCCCTGAACGGCTCGGGCGGCAATGAGCATGCCGACACTGATCGATACGCCGCAGATCATCGAGCCGACGGTGAACACGATTACCCCGAGCATGAACATCCGCCGGCGCCCATAGCGATCCCCGGCCGCACCGCCGATGAGCAACAAGGCGGCCAGCATCAACTCGTAGGCTTCGATGATCCACTGGCTACTCGCGAGCGTCGCCCCCAGCGATCGTTGCAGCGCGGGCAGCGCGACGTTCACGATGGTTCCATCGATGAACGCCATGCTGGAGGCAATGATGGTGGTCGCGAGAATCCAGGGCTCGGCGCCGCGAGCGCAGGGCGCCGCCGGTATCCCGGCGGCAATCGACTCTTTACATGGCAAGCTAGCGGCAGAGGCCATTTGCGTCAGTATAAGCGCCGATCGAGGACCCTTAGGGCGTCACGCGCAGGTCGTCACTCGCAAAAACGACGTGACAGCCAAGGTCGAGAGGATGTTCTTCACGTCAGAAGCTCCAGTTGCCCGTCACACCGATCGTGCGAGGCCGAAGTGTGTATGCGTAGATCAGCGATGACCCTGGGGCATCCGCGTCGCGCTGCAGTTCCGGCTGCGAGTCGAGCGCATTGTTGGCGAAGAGCCTGATATCCCAGCTCGACCAAGTCACTCCCAACTGTAGGTTGAGCACGTTGGTCGCGGGATCGGCGCGCAACGTCGGATCGTAATTGACGTTCCTCGGGTCCAGCTCCGAAAAGGGACCGGGGCTATGGCTGTGAGCGATGTCCTCCGCGCGCACATAGCCCATCACGCTCCCACGCAGAGGCCACTCGTAGCGCGCGGTCAGCGTGCCGCTCCACGGCGCGGGCACCGATGGAACACCCCCGACCACGGTGCCGCTGTCGGCGATGACCTGACCGTCGGGTGTCTTGACGGTGCGGATATAGCGAACGTCGAGCATACCCAGAGCGAGCGTCACGCGAAATCGCTCGGTAAGCAGCGTCTCCAGGTCCAGATCGAAGCCGTTGCTCCGTGCCTCGCCGGCATTGGTCATCAGACCGTTGTCACACGCATCGTAGACATGCTCCTGGATGCCCTGCCATCGGATACTGTAGATGCTCGCATTCAGCTGCAGCCGACGCTCGAGCAGCTGGCTTTTCGCTCCAAGCTCGAAGCTCCAGACGGAGTCGGGCGCGTACGTCCGCGGGTCCGTCGTGCCGTCGCACGCTATCGGTCGATTGCCGTTGATGCCGCCGCTGCGAAAACCTTTCGCGATCGCCGCGTAAAATAAGTTGTGGCTGTCGAGTTGATATGACAGATCGAATCGCGGCGTGGGCGGAAGCGTCTCGCGCTCGCTGCTCTGCGCATACGGCACGGCGCCGGCGTTCGCAAAGCCAGCGTTACGAACCCAGCCGCTACCCTGAGTCCAACCGACGCGCATCCCTGCTCCCGCGCTAAAGTGCGATGTGAACGACGAGCGGCCGTAACCGAATAGGGAGATCTCCGTGGTATCGTTGTTCCCGTCCGTCACGATTCCCGGATTGGAAGGTGCGGTAATCGCGTACGTGTCCTCCGTCGAGCCCTCGTGGAGCTTCGAATAGAAAATGCCGCCCAACCAAGTCAGCGGCGCCGTCGGGTTGGCCGATGCGATCCGCACTTCCGCGGATTGCTGGCTCTGGTGGAGCGTGAGCACGTCCGGGATGGCGTCCAGATAGGAGGTCGGAAAGGCGGGCCCCAGGGGATTGCCGAAGCCCCCGAAGTAGGCCACCCCGGCTGCATTCGTCTGGTCCACCGTGGCCGCGGCCCTCCTATCGAAATAGGACGTTACGGTAGTCAGATTGGCGCCGCCCAGGCGCGCGGTGAACGTGACCGAGCTCAGCGTGAATCGGTCGCTGGAGGGCTGGTCCAGCAACTTTCCGTTGTCGAGAATGCCCGCGGCCGAAGTCGATAGATCGGTGTAAAAGACCGGGGTGTCGTGCAGGCTGACGGACTGATAGGTAAAGGAAGGTGTGATTCGGATCGCATCATCGGGCTCAAATGCAAAGCCGAGCCGGAGCGCTTTGCTGGCGAAATGGTTGGCATCGGCATCGACGGTGGCGCCTGTGAATGGATCGACACGATCGACATAACCGCCATCGCGCCGATACCACACGCTGATCCGTGCGCCGAGCACGTCGGTGATGAGCGGACTCCCCGCCGCCGCGCCGACTTCGTAGTTCACCCCACCGTGGTCCGTGGACGACACTTCGGAACGATACAGCTCGCTCGCAGTGGTCGTGCTCGGCTCGTTGGTGATGAACCGTATGGCCCCGCCTTCGGCGCCCCGCCCGAATAGCACACCCTGGGGGCCGCGGAGCACTTCGACTTGCGCGAGATCGAAGGTCACCGGGTATGGATTGTTGAACACGGAATGCGGCATCTGAACGGGCGTGTCGTCGATGTAGATGCCGGTGGTCGCATCTCCCTTCTCTGCGCTGATGCCGCGAATCGCGATATTGGTCAAAATCCCCGGGCCGAATTGCGAGCTGAAGTCGTACTCCACGCCGGTCGACACTGCGGCCACGCCGCGAATATCGTTGATCCCGGACTCGCTCAGGCGTTGCGCCGACAGCACGCTGATGCTCATGGGCACCGTGCTCAGGAATTCATCGCGCTTCATCGCCGTTACCACGATCTCATCGAGCGAGGCCTCCATGGTATCGCCGTTGGTTCGCGACTCACGCGCAAGGACTTGGGGGGTGGCCTTCACCGTCTTCGGCCGCTCGAACACCTTGATCGTCCGACGGTTGAGAAAGAGGAAGGTCAGGTCGGTCCCCTCGAGCATCCTGGAGAGAGCCTCCGCCGCCGGCAGGCCGGCCGGTACCGATTGTGACAACTTGCCCAGGGCCAATTGCGAGACGTACACCAGTTGCAGATGAGTCGCGTCGGCAAAAGCGGCCAAGGCTTGTTGCAAGGGTTGCGCCGGGATCTGCGGGGACGATTCCAAGGAATCGGGTACGGCACCGGCCCACGGGGAACCTGCCAACAGGCTACCGAGCAAGCAGCGGATCAGCAATCGCCTCAGGAATCGCATGCATCCCTACAATTTATTTTTCTGAGCTGGCCGCCACCCGATCGCGATTGAGCAAGCATTCCGAGACTCGCTATCCGCACCCCAGGCAAGCATACTAACTCGGCTCGATTGGTGTGGCACCGTGGAAGGATTCCCATATGAAAATGTGCGCGGCGCTTTCCGTCTCCTTGCTCATCGCAATCGGTCTTGCGGCCCCCGTCGGGGCGGCCGACCTGTACGATGCCGCCGTGGCCCATCGAGGTCGACCGGCATCGGATCTGACTCGCGATGCACTCGACCATCCTGCCGAGTTATTGCGCCTGGCGGGCATTGCGCCCGGAATGCATGTGGCGGATGTGCTGGCGGGAAGCGGCTATTACAGCGAGCTGCTGAGCTATGTAGTCGGCCCATCGGGCAAGGTGCTTCTAATCAACAACGCAGCTTACGATGCCTGGAGCGACGGCCTGGATGCGCGCTTGGCGGGAAATCGATTGCCGAACGTCGAGCACTTGACCGTCGACCTCAACCACATGAATTTGCCGGCGCACAGTCTGGATGCGGTGCTTCTCATCAAGATATACCACGATCTGTACTGGGTCAGTACCCAGGAGGACTGGCCGAGGATCGATGTCAACTCCGTGCTCACGCAATTGGCTCGGGCCCTCAAGCCCGGTGGCAGGCTGTTGCTCGTCGATCACTCGGCGAAAGAGGGCACCGGAAGCGCAGCCGCCACGCCGCTGCATCGCATCGAGGAGGCCTATGCGATCAAGGACTTCGAGTCTCACGGATTCAAGGTCGTTGCAAAGAGTGACTTGCTGCGTCGGCCGGACGATGCGCGAGACGCGCTGACCTACAAAGGGCCGATGGTCGGAAAAACCGACCGCTTCGTGGTCGTATTCCGGAAGCTGTGAGGAGGCGTTATCGACGCTGTTGCGGTCGCAACCGTCACTTCCCACTCGCAAGCTCTATGCGTCGCTCCTCAAGCGCTGAGTCTAGGGAGTCGACCAGGTCGAATCCGGCAGGTGCTCGTCCATGTCCTTTCCCGGGGCGCATTGATCGGAATAATAGGCGCTCTGCATGCCCCCTACTCTGCCCCTTTGCTGATAGCTGACGTTGTAGATGTCGAGGGCATTCTGCTTGGCGATCTCATCGGGAACTCCGAGCAGCTTCGCCGAGCGGTAATTGCGCTGGATCGCCTCGCACTCGGTGCGCGCCTCGTTCATCTCACCGCGAATGTGCATGCTCTCATGGGTAAAAATGTCCAGACTGTCGAGCTCTCTCTGGTTTGCTCGGTCAGGATGGCGCAAATAGGCCCCCAGAATGTCGCACCACGGAGCCTGGATCCCGATCTTCCCGGTGCGCGGATTCGCATGACCGGCGTAAAGCATGTCGGGATCGACCATGGTGTCGAACGCCGTGTTGCAATGAACGATCGCGCGGTGGTTGTCGGCCAGCTCGGTGGCCTTCCTGGACAAGAACCACTGAAAGTACCAGGTGTGAACGGGCGGATACGCGAATAACACCGCAAGCGACAGCACGAGCACGAGGTAGGGCTTGGTTATCGGCGCGGGGGTGTCATAGCCGGGACGCGGCAAGATGCTGTCGCGGATTTCGCGAAACGCGCACCAGAGAAAGAACAGCGATGCGAGCATCCACAGCATGAGCCCGTAAAATCCTACGCCCCGAGGGTGGCGGCTTAGCGTGACGGACTCGACGCTTCCTTGCGCCAGCCGCCGCCCAACGCCTTGAACACGGCGATCTGATCCTGAATGATCGCCGCATCGGCTGAGGCTACCGCCGCATCCAGTGCGACCAGGGATTGCTCGGTGGTGAGTACATCGAGGTTGCTCACCGAACCGGCAAGGAATTCATTTTGTGCAATATCGAAAGAGGCGTGAATCCGCTCCCGCGCCTGCGTGAGGGATCGCTGATTGTCGAGCGCCGCACCGTACACCGCGAGGGCCTGCTCTGTTTCCTTGAGCGCCGTGAGCACCACGGAATCGAACGAGGCCAGCGCAGCCGCCTGATAGGCCTTGGCTTGTCGAATGCGTGCGCGAGGCCCGGCCTGATTCAGGAAATTCCAGCTGATCGAGGGACCGACCCCCCACGCCAGCCCGATATTCTGGGTGAGCTGGGGTATCTCGGTGGCTGCCCCGCCGTAAAAACCCGATAAGCGGACGGTGGGATACAGATCCGCCGTCGCCACCCCGATCTGCGCGGTCGCGGCGGCGAGCCGCCGCTCGGCCTGCCGTACGTCGGGCCGCCGCCGGATGAGCGTGGCCCCGTCGCCTATCGGCAGGAGCGCCACCAGTTGCGGCGGCCGCCTGCACGCTTCAACGTCCCGCGGCGCCTCGGCCGGTGTTCGCCCCAGCACCGCCGTGAGCTCGAAGAGCGCAGCACGCCGTTGCCCCTCGAGGGTCGGGATACTGGATGCGACCTGCGCGACCAGCGCTTCCGCCCGCTTCACGTCGTACTCCGAGTTTCCCCCCGCCTCGTAACGATGGGTGGTGATATCGGCCTGGTGCGACACCACATCGAGGGAGCGGTGCGCCACATCGATCTCCTCGCCGAGCGCGCAGACCGCGGCGTAGGCCCGCGCGGCCTCCGCGGCGACCACGACTTTGACACCGTCGCGCGCCGCGGCCACCGCGTCTTGGTTCGCATTGGCCACCTCGATGGCCCGGTGCACTCGGCCAAATAGATCGAGTTCGTAGGACGCCTGGAATTCATCCTCGAACAGCCAGATCGTCTGGGGACGCTGGTTTTGCAACTCCAGGATCTCGTCGGTGATGGCATCGCGACCATAGACCCCGCCCGCCACGAACTCCGTGGATGGATAGCGATTGGCATGCACGGCGGACAGAGCCGCCCGGGCCGCCGCAAAGTTCGCATCCGCAGCCGCAAGATCGCGGTTTGCAGTGAGCGCTTCCTGGACGAGCTGATCGAGGCGGGAGTCGTCATACAGGCGCCACCACGCATCGGGAGGGGGCGCCGTCGTTTCGACAGAGGCGTTCAACGACACCAGCGGCGCCTCCGCCTTTTCCGGCAACGGCGGCGCGTGGTAGTTCGGCCCAACGCGGCACGCCGCGAGGCACGCAATGGTCAGTACCGAAGCAACGCCGCCCGAGACTCGAGTCATGGCGGCTTCGTCTCGCGTGTGGGAAAGAGCGGCGGAGCGGAAGCAGGACCTTGCGGAGCGGCGCTGCGAAGCACCACGATCAGCAGCGCAATCGCCGTCAAGAACGCAATTGCGACGAAGGTGTCCATCACGGCCTGGGTCGTCGCGGCCGCGCGCACGACGCTGCTCAAGACCGTTTGCCCGCGCTCGACCGCACCCGGGGGATCGAAGACGCGGGTGGTCACGGCGCCATAGACTTTCACGCGCTGGACGACGTCCGCGTCTCCGACTCTGACGTGCTGCCCGAGTAAATTCGAGGCCACCTGCCCGCGCACCCGCGCCATCGTCGACACGAACGCCGTGCCGACTTCTCCGCCCATGAGCCGTACCGTCTGCAGCAACGCACCGAACGTCAGCGCATCCTGGGGTCTCAAATGCAGGATGCCGAAGAAGATGACGCCCGACAAGGCGAAGCTCTGCCCGACGGCTTGCAGCAGCGAGGCGGGAAGAAACTGAAATGAGCCCCAGATCGGCGTCAGATTATAAGCCACCATGAGACAGGCGACGCTGATGAAGATGAAACCGATCGCCGCCACCAGCCGTGCGTCCGTCCGGCGCAGCATCAGGGCCGCGAGCGGACAGATAACGAGCTGAGGAATGGCGATCCAGATCAGGGTATCCCCCACTTCCAGTGCGCGGTAACCGCGCACCGAGCCGAGAAACAGCGGAATCAGATAGGCCGTGGCAAGGATCGTCAGTCGCAGAAACCCGATCAGGGCCAACTGACTGATCATCACTGTGGTGAACAATATCTTCAGGTTGAGCAGCGGACGCGGCGTAATCGATTCGTGAATCATGAAGGCGATCACGAGCAACACACCGGCGGACAAAAGACCCCATTCCAATCCCGAGTTGAGCCAGTCGAGCCGGTTGCCCTGATCCAGGCCCGCATAGATCAGCGCCAATCCGCATCCGCCCGCGAGCAACGCGAAAATGTCGGGCGGCGGGCGCACCGTGATGGGCTTCTGGGCAATTCCGCGGTGCAGACACAGCGACATCAACAATGCGAGCGGCACGTTCTGCCAGAAAATCCAGCGCCAGGAATGATGCTCGACGTACCAGCCCTCGAGCGAGGCCGAGATGTTGAGCGACAGCTCCAGGTTGAGCGAATAGATCGCAATGCCGAAGGCCCAGTACTTGGGCGGCGTGCTGATCAAGATGAAGCTCAACGTCAAGGGTATGAAGCATCCGGACGCCAAGCCGCCGAGGAACTGCAGCGTCAAGAACATGGGCAAGGTCGCGGAATACGGTGTCAGCAGAGACACGAGCGCGAAGCCGATGGAAGCGCCGATCAGGACACGTCGCGGGCCGTACGCCGCCCCCATCCAGATCGAGATCATCGTGACGAACATTTGCGCGACGGTCTGCGCGGTGGTGATCCACGCGCCCTCGTCGTAGCCCGCGCTCAAGGCACCTCGTATGTCGGCGAGACCGAAGGTGGAGAGGCGGCCATTCAAGGTCGATATGAACGTCCCCATGAGGACCGCAAAGAGACCAAGCCAGGGTATGGATGTCGGCGGGGACGCGAGAGTCGGCGCGGTCACACCGGAACGCGAGGCAGGCGCGACCGTGCTCATCAGCGCTTACCGTCTCTGGCATTGACACTCGCCTCCACCGACATGCCCGGCTCGAGTCGATCCGCCAGGCCGTCGGCATCGTCGATCACGATCTTCACGGCGATGCGCTGCACGACCTTGGTAAAATTGCCGGTAGCGTTGTCCGGCGGCAGCAGCGCAAATTCAGCGCCCGATGCAGGTGCAAATGACTGCACGTGCCCGCGCAGCCGGTGCCCCGGAAAGGAGTCGACAGTGACTTGGGCCTCTTGGCCGACCGCCATGTGCGTGAGTTGAGTCTCCTTGTAGTTGGCGATGACCCAGACGTTGGGCAACGGCGTGAGCGTCGTGATCTGAGTGCCCGGCCCGACGAGTTGCCCAGGTTTCACCTGGCGCAGCCCGATGACCCCGTCCTGGGTCGCGGTGATGGTGGTGTAGCTCAGATTGAGCTTGGCCACGACGAGCGCAGCCTGCGAGGAGGCAATCTGCGCCTGGCTCTGCGCGATCTGTGCCTGGAGCACGGCCAGTTGACGCTCCGCTGCGCTCGCTTGCGCACGGTTCTGAGAGAGCTGTGCGGTGAGCTGCGCACGCGTGGTCTCCAATTTCTCGCTGGCCTCGATCGAGGAGGAACCGGTCTGCAACAACCGGTGCTGGCGCGCAACGTCGCGCTCGTTTTGAGCCACCAACGCAGCGGTGGCGGCGACCACCGCGCGCGCCGCCTCGATAGTCGCATGTTGCAACCGTTGCTGAGCCTTCAGGGCCTCGGCCTGCGCGGTCGCGGATTCGATGCTCGCTTGCGCTTGCGCGACGGCGGCGCGGTAGTCATCATCGACCAGCTGCGCGAGCACCTGGTCTTTGCGCACTCGCTCGTAATCCTGAACGGGTAGATCGCGAAGATAGCCGGGGACCTTGGCCGATATGGGGGTCAAGTCGGCTTGCAGGTATGCGTCATTCGTCCTCTGCCAGCCGGCCCCGCCTTCCCATCGAGTCCAGTTGGTCGACACGACGATGATGATTCCGATGGCGACGATGAACACGAGGATTCGCCACGTGAACTCGAACGCCTTGTTCCAGTCGAGCTTCGGAATGGTCCCTCTCCCGGCTTATCGTCATCGACGACCTACGCGGGAATTTGACCATTCGTCGCCCGAGTCAGCAAGCGTTTTCCCGGCGGCGCCGATGCGCTCACGGCACTGCGGCGTAGATCTGCGGAATTTCGTGGCTGATCGGCAAATCGCGGCGATAGAGCTCCGCCTCCGGAACGTCCAGCGCGCGCGCATAGCGATGCCCACTGTGCACGGCATGCACGATGGCGCCGGGAGCATTTGCATCGCCGATGCAAGTCACTGAAGCAATGCCGGCGGACTTGAGATCATCGCCGCGCGCGGCGAGAGCGTGATAGAGCGCATCCTGCGGCCGACGCAGTCCGACGATGAGCAACGATCGACACGGCAACGAGGTCTCGGCGTCCGTGAACTGATTCCTCACGATCGCGGTCTCTCCGTCGAAGGAATGTACGCGGCTCAAGGTATGCAGGGCGACGCCGGCGCGCGCCAGGGCACGGTGCACCTGCGGTTGCTCATTCGTCATGATGGTCCAGGCCGAGGCGTGGCCGGCCGGGGTCACGTAGCTCACAGGTCCGGTCGAGATGACGGCGAGGTGTTCCGCAAGCGCGCCGCCGAGGTAGTAGTTGTCGAAATCGAAAACTACCAGCGGTGCCTCGGGCTTGGCCCCGGCGGCGATGTCATCCGGCGTGTACACGCCAGGCACGTCGAGCTCCGCAATCGGAACCTCCATCGCGGAGTACAGCATGCGCGACCAACGGGCACCGGTAGCGATTACGACGTGGGTGTGCTCGAGCTCCAGGATCTGCTCCGCGTCGAGCTCGTTTCCGGGGTACAGCGTGACATTGGACAATTGCGCGAGTTGCGACAGACGCCAGTCGCGCACGCGCCCCCAGGTGGCGAGCCCCGGCAATCGAGTCTCGAACCGTACGCGGCCGCCGAATTCTCGAGCGCTTTCGGCGAGCGTCACCGCATAGCCGCGGCGCCCCAGCGTCAGTGCACATTCGAGACCGGAGGGACCCCCTCCCACCACGAGCACGGACGCCTCGCTCGCAGCGCGAGCAACGCGCTCGGGATGCCAGTCGCGACGCCATTCCTCGCCCGCTGTCGGGTTCTGCGTGCAGCGCACGGGCACACCATCGTGCCAGCTCGAGATGCAGATGTTGCATCCGATGCACTCCCGGATGTCTTGCTCGCGGCCCTCGCGAATTTTTCTGGGCAGGAATGGATCGGCAATGGAAGCACGCGCGCCGCCGATGAGATCGAGAATGCCGCGCTTGATCTGTGACACCATCGTGTCGGGCGAGGTGAAGCGCCCTACTCCGACCACCGGACGTGATGTCAGACGCTTGACGAAATCGATCACCGGCTCGTGGCTACCCTCCGCAGAGAATCTCGACGGCGCGCAGTCGGTGGGACTCGAATCCATCTTGACGTCCCAAAGGTCGGGCAACTCCGCGAGCAGTGCGACCACCTCGTGCGCCTCGGACTCGGCATGCCGCCCCGGCCTGCCGCGCAGCTCCTCGAGGCTGATGCGCAGCGCCACCGCCACATTGCCGCCGACCGCTTCGCGGGTCACTTCGATCAGCTGGCGCACGATGCGCACACGATTCTCGATCGAGCCGCCATACGCATCGGTGCGCCGGTTGTACTCCGGCAGCAGGAACTCATACGGCAAATACCCCATCCCCGCATAGACGTAGATGATGTCGAAACCCGCACGGCGCGCCTTGCGCGCGCCCTCAGCCTGCCAGGCAAGGAGATTGCCGATGTCGCGCTCATGCATGGCTCGCGGGCGCTGATTACCCATGAACCCCACGTGCGTCGCCATCCACGGAACGCCCGACGGCGAGAGCGGCGGCAGGCGGCTCGCGCGATTCATCACCGAGGCACCGCCATGCCAAAGCTCGATGCCCGCGAGCGACCCGTGTCGGTGGACGGCATCCACCATCAGCGCATGCGAGCGCACGTCGTTCTCGTCCCACAAAGTCGCGAACGGCAAGGGCGAATCGTCCGAGCTCGGGTGAATCGACACGGCCCCCGTGCATACCACGCCCCAGCCGCCTTCCGCCTTCGTCTCGCGAAAGCGCGCGCGCACGTGCGGCAACGCGTTGGTCATCCCACTCGCGTGCGGAACCTGGTAGAAGCGATTGGGCGCGGTAACCGGACCAATCCGCACCGGGTCGAACAGCAGCGCATATCGCGGGTTGACGGCCTCGAGCGCTCTCTGCGTCGATTGCGGCCCGTTCTCGTTCGAGACTCGATGAGTTGACATGGCGGTGCTACTCCAATTCCGCGAGGTTGATGTTTTCGACTTCGGGCAACGCCATGATGACGCGCATCGCCCACTGCTCTCCCGCAGCCAAATCGGCGCGGTACAGTTCCCGAGCCAATTCACCGTCGCGCGCGACGATGGCCGCGCGGACCTTGGCGGGGCCGGTGCTCCAGAATTTCGCGGCCTCGCGCGCGGGTGTGCCGAGAAATAGCACTCGCAGCGACAGGTTCTGCAAATGCCTGATGGTACGGGCGAGCAGCGCATTCCCGGTGGAATCTGCAATCGCCGAATTGAAATCTCGATTGGCAAGCAGCACCTGCGTAAGCGCCTCGTTCTCATCCGTCCATGAAAACGACTCGCACACGTCCCGCAGACGGTCGAGGCGCGCGATGTGAGCAGCGCCCATCCCCCGCTCCGCGGCGAGCTTCGCGGCCTCGGGCTCGAGGAGATACCGCATCTGGTACAGGTCGCGAACCCCTCGCAATGTGAGCGGCGCGATGAGCGTGCCGCGATCCGCCGATTTCTCGACGAATCCCTCCTGCATCAGGCGCGGTAATGCCGCACGTACGGCCGCGATACCGAGTGCGTAACGCTTCGCCAGCAGCCGCTCGGATGTTTTTTCACCGGGGCGCAATCGAAAGGTGAGGATGTCGAGACGTATGAGCTCGTACGCGCGCTCGCCGAGCGTCACCGGCTCCTCCGCTCCCCGCGGGTCTGCAGCCCCGTGAGCCAGCCGCACCTTTGCTCGACCGTCGCGCATAGACTCCCCCTGATTCAGTAGGCAGGAAGGATGACATGTCAATTACTTAATGTCGACATGTCAAGATGATCCGCCGGTGTCCGTCGCCTCCGAAGTTTGTCGGGACGTCGCCAGTTTGTAATTCATTTTAAACAGAGATATATTTTTTATATTACTGTTTTTATTAATATTATTAATATCACTGCACAGTTGTGATCAGGGCGCGCTTGCTCTAGCACGGCCCTCATGAGTAACGTCGCCGCAATGCCTGAGACGAATCCCAACTCGAAACCTGGCGACTGGGCGAAGCTCGGGACACTCATCCGTGATATTCGAGTCGCCCTGCTGACGACCGTCGATCTCGACGGGCACTTCCACACACGGCCGGTGCAGACCATGCAGCTCGAGGGCGATGACACTCTTTGGTTTTTCACCGACTGGAGCAGCCCGAAAGTGCACGAGATGCACCGGGACGTCCGGGTGGCGCTGAGCTACGCCGACCCCCATCGGCACGCCTACGTGGCGGTGAGCGGCTCTTCGAGTCTCCTGCGTGATTCGAAAAAGGCCGAAGAGCTTTGGAGCATCGAGCAGCGCGCCTACTATCCTGATGGCGCGCAAGACCATCGCCTGGCATTACTTCGCGTACACATCGAGCGGGCAGAATATTGGATCGCGCCGGGACAAACGTCCTATCTGTTGGCGGCCGCCAAGGCGGCCGTGACGGGTATCCCGATGGGCCTGATCGGGGAGAACCGCAAGCTCGAGTGAGCTTTCGAGGCCGCGACAACCAGACTCATCGCAAGGCTGCTGCGGCACTCACCGAGTCGATCACATCGTCGATCGAGCGGAACTGCGCCGGTGCCTTGAGGAGCGTCAGGGCCATTGCGAGAGCGGCGGCCTCGCACCTCGCCCGCATCTTCGTATCGGCGATGCCGTCGAGGTCGAGCACGTGGGCGAATCCCAGGATGCGGCGAATCATCTTGCAAGCGCCGAACCCCAGCATGTCGGCAAAGAGGGCGCGCATGAAGTCCGCTCGCGCCCGTGCGAGCGCCGGCGCATCGCCGGGCTCGCCGAACATCCTCTTCGGGAAGGCATCGCCCTCGCCGCTTGCGATCCAGAGTGCCAAGAACCGGTCGTGAAACGTCGTCCAGAAAATTCGCACCTGCTCCAGAATCCAAGCGCGATGGGCACTCCGATCGTCCGCATCGCCGGCATGTCCGGGTTGTGAATACCAGCTCAACAGAAGATTCGCGAAAAATGCACCGAGGTCGAAGCCGATGGGGCCATAGAACGCGAACTCCGGGTCTATGACACGGCTGTCTGCGGCGGTCACCATGACGGAACCCGAATGCAGGTCGCCGTGAATGAGCGCTTGGGGACAGCTGAGAAACTTGAGCCCGAAGCCCGCCGCCGCCGCCTTGACTTCGCCGTCGCCCCGCAACTCCCTCACGAGCGCATCGAGATGCGGCGCCGTGTGGCGGTTGCGCTCCGCCGCGAAATAGGGCTCTGCGAAAATCAGATCCACCGTGATGCGCAGGAGCGGCTGGTTTCGCGCGAAGAGCGCGATCCCGTTCATCTTTTCCTCGAATGGTCGCGCGAAATCCGACGTGAAAAAGCAGGCGCGCGCCACAAACTCGCCGATGTCGCGCGCGACTCGCGGGTAGCGCAGCCCCGCGATCAGTCCCTGGCGCAAGATGATGTGCGGCGAGAGTCGCTCCATGACGATGCATTGCAAGTTGGCATCATAGTGATGGATTTTGGGCACCGCGTTTCCGACGTAAGGAGCCACCCCGCGGAAATAAGCCTGCTCGAAATACGCTCGCTCCGGCGACATGGGCCAACCGGGCCCTGCCACACGCACGTAGGGCAGCGCCTGCTTGACGCATACCGAACCGGCGCGGCCCTCGACGATGAAAACCAGATTGAGGTTGCCATCGCCAACCTCGCGCACCCGCCATGTGTCGGGCGAACCCTCGAGCAGCGAGCGCACCTCCTCGAGCGCGGCGAGATATGCGGGCAGTGAGGCCCCATCCAGGACGCGGTACCCGCCGTCGATACTCATCACTCTGAACCTCCGCCGGGTGGCAGTGGGTCGCCGCCGTACTCGAGATCCGGTTCGAGAACGTCCTGTCGACCGTACGTACGAAATTTCTCGATGACGCGTGCCATTTCGTACGCGTCGAGCGTGCGCACGTCACCCAACGCCAGCGCGGTGCAGTACTTCGCGGCGAGGTCCTCCACCTCTGCGGCGAGGTCGAGTGCCGCGCCGATGTCGGCACCCAGCGCGATCACCCCGTGATGGGCGAGCAGACACGCGCGTCGACCCTTGAGCGCCGCGAGCGCCGCATGCGAGAGCTCTTGCGAGCCGAAGATGTGGTACGGGGCACAGCGAACATCCGCGCCTCCGGCGACCGCCACCATGTAGTGAAAGGCGGGTATCGCGCGCCCGGTGCACGCGAGCGCGGTTGCCTTGGGCGAGTGGGTGTGCACGATCGCACCGACTTCGCCCCGGGAGGCGAGGATGTCGCGATGAAAGCGCCACTCGCTCGAGGGACGGCGCCGACCGAACCAATGCCCGTCGAAGGTCACGAGCGCTATGTCCGCGGCGTCGAGCGCGTCGTAGGACATGCCGGTTGGACTCACGAAAAAGCCTCGGGCGTCGCGCCGTACGCTGATATTGCCGGACATGCCGGGAGTGAGTCCGCGACGCGCGAGCTCGCGGCACCCGGCAACGAGAGATCGGCGCAGATCCTGGTCGCGGGTGGCGTTCATACGGACGGGCACTCGACGGTCGACGACTGCTCGGGATACAGGCTCGCAAGACCCGCCCGACTCGCGCGGCACACGCCGCGCTCGGTGATCAGGCCCGTGACCAGCCTCGCCGGTGTCACATCGAATGCGTAGTTGGCGACGGGACTCGTCTCGGGCACTACCCTCACCGTCTCCAGTGTGCCGGCTGCCGTTCGCCCCTTCATGTGCGTCAGCTCGGCCGCGGCGCGCTCCTCGATGGGAATGGCGTATCCGTCGCCCAGCGACCAGTCGATCGTGCTCACCGGCAGCGCCGCGTAGAACGGCACCCCGTTGTCATGAGCGGCGAGCGCCTTGAGATACGTGCCGATCTTGTTGCAAACATCTCCCGTCGAGGTTGTGCGGTCGCTGCCGACCAGCACCAGATCCACGAGACCCCGCTGCATGAGATGTCCGCCCACGTTGTCCGCGATGACAGTGTGCGGTACGCCGTGCGCCGCGAGCTCGAAGGCCGTGAGCAGCGCGCCCTGGTTGCGAGGCCGTGTCTCGTCCACCCAGACATGGACGGCGATGCCCATATCGTGCGCCATGTAGATAGGCGCGAGCGCCGTGCCCCAGTCGACACACGCGAGCCAGCCTGCATTGCAATGGGTGAGGATCTGGACCGGGCTCCTGGCGGCAAGCCCTCGAATGAGGTCCAGACCATGCAAGCCGATGCGACGGCAATACTCCACGTCCTCCTCGCAGACCCGCGCGGCCTCGCCGAAGGCTGCCTCGCTGCGCTTCGACACGGCCAACTCGACGAGCCCGCGGCGCACGCGGCGCAGCGCCCAAGCCAGATTGTGCGCCGTGGGGCGAGTGGCGAGGAGCATCCGCTCGGCGGCGTCGAGACTCGCGTCCGAGGCATCCGAGCGCGCGGCAAGCGCAAGTCCATAGGCGGCGGTTGCACCGATGAGTGGAGCCCCGCGCACGGCCATGGTGCGAATTGCCCGCGCGGCCTCCTCCACGCTCGACAGCTCCAATATGCTGAACTCGAACGGCAACCGCGACTGATCGATGACGCGCACGGTTCCCTCGGCCGTCGGCCAGATGGTCCGATAATGAATGCCGGAGATGTTCACATGCGAGCTCGGCAGCCCTCGAGAAAGACATGCCGGGCAGGCCCTGCATCGATTTCGGCGGCAAGCTGCGCCGTGAGCTCGCTCCAGCTCGATGCCGTCGCCGCGGCACGCTTCACCAAGTACCCCGCGATCGGTCCCACATGGTGTGCCAGGTTTCTTTGCAGGGATCCGAGCTCCTCCTCCGTGAACGCGGCCGGCGGAGTCGGCGCCCCTCCGAGCAACGCGCTCACTTGTCGGCAGAGCTGCTCGCAATGGAGGGCGAGCGGCGGGGGGAAGGCGTCCAGCCAGTGCTGTGCGCTCAGGAAGTACTCCATGCTCTTGGTCGGCAGCGCGTCCTCGATGCGCACCGGCAGGATGGGAACCTGGCGATGGACCGCCCGCTCGACCTCCCGACGCACCTGCGGCGAGTTGTTGGAGGCCCCGGAGAAGACCAGCACCATGATCTTCGAGGCCCCGATTGCCTCGATGATCTCCGCCGCCCATTCGGTGGAAGGAGCGATATCGCGGGGCGCGACCCACACCTTGACTCCGCGCGCCTCGAGCCGCGAGACGATCTCGAAGGCCTGTGTTCGGTCGGGCTGCGAGTACGATACGAAAACGTCGGCGCCCATGGCTCAAGGCTCGAGGAGCTTCAAGGTCTTTTCTAGACTGATACGCATGCGCTCGAAGGCGCGTGCCAGCGACCTGATCTCCGTGCTCCCTTGAGCGGGAAAGTTCTCGACCGGCGACTCGCCGCGGCTCAAGGCATCGGCGATGCGCGAGATATGGCGCAGCGGGCGGACGGTGAGACTGTACACGAGGGCGTTCATCAGCAGTAGCAGTAGCGCGAACACCGCGGCGACCGCGATCACGATGCCTCGGAGAGCCCGATGCGCGTCCGCTTCGGCGGCCGCGAGCGGCACCGAGATGACTCGGGCACCCACCACCTCGTCGGGCTGCCATCCGAATCCGTTGTTCGATCCGTAGCGAGCGCGCAGCGTCGCCGGCGCGGCGTTCGCTGAGCCGTGACAGGTCAGGCATTCGGCCGTCACCCGGATCGGCCGTGCGAGATAGAGCGAGCGCCCGAGCGGCGTATCGCGCTCGCCCACGATCTCGTGCGCTTCGCTCGAATTGCGGAACTGCTGAATGAGATCTGCTTCCCAATCCATGGCGCGATCCCGGGGATTGGTCGGATTGAGCGTAGCCTCCTTGAAAGAGTACTCCGGATGCTGCGCATGCAGCTTCAGGAAATTCTGCGTGGTCGCATAGAAAGGCACGGATTGCGGCAGGAATGTCGACTGCATCGGCTCCTGGAGCAGGGGCAGGATCTCCTCGGAGGTGTAAACCGAGGCCGCGACCGCGCTATCCATCATCAGCCCGGCCTCGCGCATGAGCTCCTGTCGCGCATTCGTTTCCAAAAGCCGCGAGCAGATATAAACGAGCAGGAGCGCCGCGAGGACGAACGCGGTCCCGAGAGCGAGGTTGATTCGCAAGAGCAAATTCATGACATTCCCGGTGCGGCGCAGGCGCGCAGCTCGGAGTTTGCCAGACTGACGCCCGGCGTCACAATGCGAGGCGCCGAGCGGCGTGTCAAGCTTGAACAGCCGTTCAGGGGCTGCTCACATTGCCAAGCTTGCGGCGGATGTGTGTAATGAGCCGAGGGAGATCTGGATGGCATGAGCGAGACGGCCATTTTTCGTTGCACCGGCAAACCGGGCTTTTCAAGTGCCGTTCGGGACGTGCCCTCGCACGTGATCGCACGCAAGCTCGCACGCGAGATCGACGTGCGCTTTGCCGAGAAAGGATGCCTCGTGCGCACGGCCGAGGGCGCGGTGCGGGCCAAGCCGGGTGACGCAATTCTCACCGGCACCTCCGGCGAGCACTGGCGCGTCTCCCGGTCGCACTTCGCGGACAAATACACGGCCGTCGCGCCGACCGTCGAGGGCGAGCCGGGGCGCTATCGAGCAAAGCCGTATCAGGTGCTGGCGCTGCGCATGAACGAGGGCTTTCGGGTGATTTTGAGCGATGGCGTATCCGAGCTCACGGGACGCGCGGGCGATTGGCTGGTCGATTACGGCGACGGTAGCCTCGGCATCGTCTCGCCGCTCGTGTTCGGCAACACCTACGAAATCGTGAGCTGAACTGCCGTGCTGCACCGGTTCGTCGAGAAGATCTTTCTGTTTCGCGCGCCCTTGAGCCGACTCAGCGCGCCCCCGCTGGTGGAGCCGCCCGCCGCCATCGAGCCCCTCATCGAGGATCTCGCCCCGGAGCGCCGCCGCTACGATGAGCGCGCACTGTATTTCGGGGAACGCTATCGAAGCGGCTTCTGGCTCATCTATCTCCTGAGTGCCGTGGCCGTGCTGTTTGCCGTGTTGCCGCTTGCGCTCGGATGGGACGACAGTCGCCATTTCCTGCACCCTTATCTCGGCATCTGGGCGCTCGGCGAGGTGCTCATCATCAGCGCGGTCGCGGCGGTCTATTGGATCGGACACCGGCGCGACTGGCAGGGCGAGTGGCTTCGCGCGCGCACCACGGCGGAGCTCATCGGCTACCTGCCGATATTGGCGCCGCTGGTCGACTTCCGGCGCAACGCCGACGAGGCCGACTGGTACTTGCGCGTATTCGACCCCGGTCAGAATTTGCGAGGTAACCGCGAGGTGACCGCGCTCTGCCGCCGTCACGAGGCACCGATGCGCGAGGCGCTCGCGGCGGTGTGGGCCGAGCCGCAATTCGTCGCCGCCTACGCCGATTGGTCGGCGAGTATCCTCGAGTCGCAGGAGCACTATCACCGCTCGGTCGCGCTTCGTCACCATATGCTTCAGCACCGCATCCATACGGTGAACATCTGGCTGTTCGGGCTCACGGCTCTGGGTGCCTTGACGCACCTCGTTTTGCACTCGCTGTATCTGTCGATCGTGACCACCTTTTTCCCCGCGCTCGGGGCATCGCTCCACGGGGCGCTCGCGCAGTCCGAAGCTTATCGGCTCGAGGTCGCATCCGATCGGCTGGCGAAGGACTTACGGCTGGCTGTGGCCAGAATTCGGGAAGCCGCCGTGGGGCCCGAGCCGGCGGCGCGCGTGCTGGCGGCGGGAGGCGTGGCTGTCGTGCATGACGCCGCGGCGGTGGCGCAACTCGTCAGAGGCGCGGTGGAATCCGCCCTGTCGTTGATTCTGGAAGAACACCAGGACTGGCACATGCTGGTGAGGCCGCACAGTCTGCCCCTCGGCTAAGCGCAGTCGAGAGCACCTCAGGCCGTCGGAACGAAGTCCTCATCGTCCTGGTGATCGCGCTCGAAGGCGAGAAAACTGTAGTAACCGCAGGCATTGCCGTAAGGGTATTTGCGGCACACGGTGGGGCGCGCCTCATACACCGTGCAACGGCGGGTCTCTCGGTCCAGGAACCGGCAGACCGATTTGTAAATGTGATCTTTATGATGTCGAAGTATGTATTCATCGACGTCGCCTGCCCGGTAGCGGTAGCTCAATCGGCGCCGCGCCAGGCGCGCGCTGATCCCGAAGAACCGCGCTAGACGGCTGATGTCGTAATCGCTGACGGCGATGCGTCCGTGACTGCAGCAGTAGCCCGGACACTTGGCGCAATTGAATTTCATGTTCCTCCACTATCGCTCAAGGTCGATCGAGAAATTCCCCGATGATGGGATTCAGCCATTCGGACCGACGCGAGAAGGTCATATGGTCGGTCCCCGGCAGCACGCAAAGCTCGGCGTTCGGCAGTGCGTGGAATATTTTCAGCGTATGCTCCAGCGTGATGGCGTCCCGATCGCCCGAGATCACGAGAACCGGCTGCTGGATCTTCTCGAGTAGTCCGAGATTGAGCTGCTCGTACGTGGGCGAGGTGAGCCACAGCTGGGCCAGCTTCTCATCGATGGTCGTCGGCTTGGGAATTTGATTGGCCCGCAAGTCCTCGAGATTGTCGGGATTCAGGCCCTCCGGGGCGATGTTGACCCCGCTGATGATGAGCCGGCGCACCAACTCGGGGTGGCGAATCGCGAGCATGAGTCCGAGAATGCCGCCGTCGCTGAAGCCGACGATATCCGCGTGCTTGAGCTTGAGCGTGTGCAGCAGCGCGACTGTGTCCTCCATCATGCCCGTGTAACTCAGCGGCCCCGTCACATCGGGCGTGCGGCCCTGCCCCACCTGGTCGGGCGCCACAATGCGATGTTGCTCGGAAAAGAAATCGAGCTGGCGCTCGAACGAGTGTTCCCCGGAATCCCCTCCCCCGTGCAACAGTACCAGCGTGGGTCCGCTGCCGCGCACTGCGTAATACAGGCGGTGTCCATTGACGACCGCGACGTGCCAGTCCTCCTGAGGTATCGCCGCACGCACATTGCCGGTCCCGACACTCATGAGCCACCCCAAACAAAAAGCCACGCACAAATGCTTCATCGTAAATGCATTTACTCGATCGCTGACGCTGCGCACCAAGGCGCAGCTGTAGGAAACAGGGAGACATCCGTAGGAGGCAGGTAGACAACCGTTGGCGGCGCTTCTCGATAGCGCCGGCGGTCGTAGGTTTTTATCGTATGTGCCATCACCGTCAATCGTAAAGGGGTTACTCATGAAAGGTATACTGATGAATGCCGCATTTGTGGGCATGGTCGCCGTCGGCTCCTATGCTGTCGCCCAATCCGATCAAACGCAGCAATCTGGGCAATCGGCTCAATCCATGCAATCGAGCGCCGATTCGGGCTATAGCAATTCCGGCAGCAGCAACAAGCCGGAGACGATGAGGGAGTGCATGGCGCGCCAGAAGACCACGAACAGCGGCATGACGCACGAGGCCATGCATAACGAGATGAAGCAGCAGAAGCTGCACCAGCAAGGGCAGGACCTCGCGACCGGACCGCAAGATTCCTCGCAGACGCAGAGTCAGCGTCAGCCGCAAAACTAGATGACGAGGTGCTGATCATGGGTGCTGCGCCCCGATACCGGGGCGCAGCCACTGCCTCGCGGCAAGATCAGTTTCTCAGCTGAAAACGTATCCTCAACGGATAACAGGAGTTTACGGGCCGCCCATCGTCGGTGGATGGACGGTAGTGACCGGAGCCGGCTTTTGCAAGTTTGATCGCCGCAGCGTCCAGCCTGGCACTGCCCGAGGATTGGGTTGAGACGGGATCTCTGGTCAGCCGGCCGCCTGCATCCACACAGACCTGCAGGACGGTTGCTCCCTGCTCCTCCTGTCGTCTGGCAACGTCTGGGTAGTATTCGTCCGGGTGCGGGAATCCGGGGCCCGTTCCGCCCTGCAGGTGGACCACTTCGCGAGGGGGCAATCGCTCGGTTGGGGGTGCGGAAGGATAGTCAAGGACTGGGGTGCTCACGACCGTATTCGCGGGCACCTTGGTGTCAGGCGGCGGATCGATGATCCGAGGCGGTCGCAGGTCAGGGATAACATGCATGTCAATGCCCGGCCGAGGCGGCAGCACTTTGGGCTGCGGCAAATCGATCATGCGAGGTTGCAGAGGCGCCGTATCCGCCGGCTTGACCAGCCGGGTGTGCCCCAGCATCAGACCGTAGAAGACCGCGACATGCACAGACAGCACGAGCCCGAAGGTGACCGCGCGAGACGAAAGGAAGCGCGGGGATTGAACGAGGGTCACGGCGTCGCCCTGCGCGGCGCTCGCCACTGGAACAGTGAGTCGATGCTCGCGGCCGATGGCCGCACTTGCCCAGAAACACCCGAGTGCGAAGGCCAGGCGCGACGAGGCGGAAGTGCGCTCGTGCAGATCCGCGAGCCACTCCTCTTCCAGGCGCGCGGATAACGAGCTGGGCGCAATGCGCGCAGCGCGCCGAACCAACAGGCCCGAGAGCGTATCCGTCGTGTGGCTCATGCGAGGACTCCCCGATTGAAACTCGCGAACACCTCGCTCGCGCGTTTCAATCCCGAGGACGTAAGCCGATAAAGCCTGCGGCGCGGGCGTCCGGCGGTGGCCGGATCGATGAGCTCCCAGCGACTCACCAGCCACCCCGCACCCTCGAGCCTTAGCAATATGGGGTACAACGTTCCCGACGCGATATGACAGCGTTGATGGACATCTGAGCCCGACAACTGCTCGAGGGGGTTATCGAGGAAGGCCTCCAGAACCCGCAGAGTCTGCAGGGACATTCGCACATTACCAGTCGATTTACCCATAGTTGTATGTCTACATAGGGTCGCGCTCGAACGCAAGCTCGACAGTCATGCGCCGTCGCAGGATCATTCCGTCAACGAAGGTGCTTTTATAGCCAGCACGCGCTGCAGGGCCACGAACTCCACCGGCTTTACCAGATGGTCGTCGAAGCCGCTCTCCTTGGCGCGCTGCCGGTCGTCGGCCTGACCGTAGCCGGTGAGGGCAATCAATCGCATGTGACGATGCTCCGGCGAATGCTTGATGCGGCGTGCGATCTCGTAACCGTCGATTTCCGGAAGACCGATATCGAGCAGGCCGATCTCCGGCTTGAATTCGCCGAGCTTGGCAAGTGCGTCCGCGGAGCTATAGGTCACGACTACGGTGTGACCTTCGAGCTGCAGCAGCGTGCCCAGAGAATCGGCAGCGTCCGCATTGTCGTCGACGATCAGAATGCGAGCAGCCGGCATCTTGAGCGGCGACTCGTGAGCCTGCTCGATGTCCTGCCGCGACAAGGGCAGGCGAATCTCGAACGAGGACCCCTCGCCGGGGCCGGCGCTGCGCGCGGCGATTCGACCGCCGTGCATCTCGATCAGCCGTTTGACGAGTGACAAGCCGATGCCGAGACCGCCTTGCGACCGATCCAAGGTGCGCTCGCTTTGCACGAAGAGATCGAAGATATGCGGCAACAGGTCGAAAGTAATACCGGGTCCATTGTCCGTAATGCTGAGCACCGCCTCGCCGGCCTCCTCCGCGGTCTCCACGCGGATGACGCCGTGGGGCTGCGTGTATTTCGCCGCGTTCGTGAGCACATTGACGACGCACTGTACGAGACGCGTCGGGTCGGCATACACTCGCAAGGGCGCGCGCGCGCGATGGCTCACCACTGAGATCTCGTGGTGTTTCTCCTGGATCAGCGGCTCGACCGTCTCCATCGCTTGCGCGATGATCTCGGCCAGTAACACGGGCCGGCGCTTGAGTGCGATCCTGCCCTGAGTGATGCGCGAGACGTCGAGCAGGTCGTCGACCAGCCGCACGAGCACGCCCACCTGGCGCTTCAGCATGTCCACGACCGCCTGTCCGCGCGCTGTCGCAGGAAGCGAGCGCGACAGGAGCTCGCCGGCATTGCGGATCGGGGCGAGCGGATTGCGCAGCTCGTGGGCCAGCATGGCGAGGAATTCGTTCTTTTGACGGTCGGCGGCTTCGAGGCGGTTTCGAGCCATCACGTGCGCCGAGACATCGCGGAAATAGCATACGACGCCCGGCCGCCCGTCGGGCAACGGCATACGATGTATTTGCCATTCGTAACACTCGAGCACACCCCGGTCGAGCCGCTGCTCGACGAGCTCGGGTGCGATGTACGATTCGCCGGTCTCGAGCGTGCGTCGAAACTGAGCGACCACCTGATCCGCCACTTTCGCAGGCCACAGTTGGCGGACGAGCTCCTCCAGATCCATCCCCATGGTGTTGGGAATATCGGCAAACACCGGCACCGCAACGGGGTTGACCTGCCGTATGCGAAAGTCCGCGTCGATCACGAACATTCCAAGCGGCGCCTGATTGATGAGCGCCTCGTTCTGCAACGTCCGCTGTCGCAGCGCATCCTCGACCTGCTTGCGCTCCGTGACGTCCATTGCCACGCCCGCGACGCGCCGGGCGCGCGGCGGCTCGCCCTCGAACTGCACCCGCCCCGTGATCGCCACCCAGCGAACGGCGCCGTCCGGATGCCTCACGCGAATGTCGAGCTGCAGCTCCCCGGTCCCTCCCCGCTCGAGGGCTCGGCCGACGGCCTCTGTATAGCGCGGCTCGTCGTCCGGATGGATCATGCTATCGAGCGCCCGCTTGAAGCTGAACGTGCTCTGCGGGGGCAGGCCAAGCAGACCCGGCATCCGATCGTCCGACTCCGCATGTCCGCTCTCGATGTCCCAAACGAACGTTGCCATCGAGGCCGCGTCCAGCGCCAGGCGCAGCCGTTCCTCGCTCTCGGTCAAGGCGGCGGTCGCTTCGCGCCGCACCTGAGCGAGTTCCAGATGCGCGCTGATCCGCGCCGTGAGCTCGCGCGCGGAGAACGGTTTCGCCAGGTAGTCGTCCGCGCCGGCTGCGAGTCCCTCGATACGCGACTCCTCGCCTGCACGGGCCGAGAGCAGGATCAGGGGTGTTGAGCGCAGCGACTCATCGCTTCTCAGGGCCTTGAGGAGCGCGAAGCCGTCGACGCGCGGCATCATGACATCGGAGAGCACGAGATCGGGCCGGTGGCGCGCAATGGCGGCGAGTGCCTCCTGTCCGTCGGGCACGATCTCGACGGTGTAATACGGAGCGAGCAAGTCGCGCAGATATTCGCGCATGTCGGCGTTGTCGTCCGCGATCAGGATGCGCGCGCCGGCGGTCGCCGAGAATCGGCGATCCACGGCCCCGGCCGGAATTTCTTCGAAGGCGAGCGGCGCTCCCGAGCTGCTCGGAATCCAGCGCAATGCCTCCTGCACGTAGGCCTGGCTCGAGGTGCCGGTGGAGATGAGCGAACGCGGGCCTTTGATGCGCTCGGCAGGGAGGTGGGCGGCGCCGAGTGGGATGCGAACGAGGAACGTCGTGCCTCGCCCGACCGTGCTCGACACCTCGATGTGGCCGCCGTGCAGCTTCACGAGCTCGTGAACCAGCGCGAGTCCGATGCCGGAGCCCTCCTGCGTGCGGCCCTTCGTGCTTTCCACCCGGTGGAACCGCTCGAAGAGCCGGGGAATCTCCTCTTGCGGAATGCCGACGCCCGAGTCCGTCACCTGGAGGACGGCCGCTGCGGCGTCGCGCCGCAGGCGCACGGTGATCGTGCCGGCGAAGGTGAACTTGAAAGCGTTCGACAGCAGATTGAGTACGATCTTCTCCCACATCTCTCGATCGAGAAACAGGGGCTCATCCATCGGCTCGCAATCCACCACGAACGTGAGACCCGCGGACTCCATCGCCGAGCGGAAATTGCTGGCAAGATCGCGCGTGAGAGTCGCGGCATCGACCGATTCGAAGGAGGCCTGCAGCCGGCCGGCCTCAATGCGCGAGAAGTCGAGCAATGAGTTGACGAGCTTCAGGAGCCGAAGCGAGTTGCGCTGCGCGAGCTCGAGCCCGGCCCGCACCTGCGGGGGCGTGGCTGGATTAGCGAAACCCGCCTCGATGGGTCCGAGCATCAGCGTCAGCGGGGTGCGAAACTCGTGGCTCACATTGGAGAAGAACGTGGTCTTGGCCCGGTCGATCTCGGCCAAGGCCTGGGCCCGGCGACGATCGGCCTCCTTCTGCTGGGCATCGGCGATGGCCGCCGCGAACTGCGCGGCGATGAGATCGAAGAATCCCCGGTAACTGTCATCGAGCGCGCGGCGCGGCGACACGCCGACGATCAGCAACGCGACGCCCGCAAGCGATCCTTGCCGCTGCACGGGCAGCACCAGGGCCTGTGATGCCGCATTGTTCCAGAGCGGGCCCGGGATCGAATTCACCTCCGTGGGCAAGCGCACGGATTGCGCCTCGCCGCTCGCGAGAGCCGCCGCAAGAGGCCAGGGCGAGCTCGTCCCGTCGAGGCCGATGGACTGGGGTCGCAGGTGCGCAGGGATGCCTCCCGCGCAGGCCGCGAGGCGCGCAGTCGTGCCGCGCTCGTCGAGCACGTAGAGACACGCAAACGGCACGTCCCAGGCATCCTCGCCCAGCACGCCAACCAGCCGATCGCATGCTTCCTGCACGGTCTCCATGCCGGCCGCGCGCGCCGCGAGATCGCGCAGCACCCGCAAGCGCCGCTCACCGATTACCCGCTCCGTGACTTCCGTGACCACGCACAGCATGCCGGCGATGCGGCTCTCGTCGTCGTACACCGGGCTGTAGGAGAAGGTGTGATAGGTCTCCTCGGAGAATCCGCTGCGCTCGAGAAACAGCAGCAGTCCTTCATCCCAGGTCGCCTCTCCGTGCTCCAGCACATGGGTGATCCGCGGACCGATATCGGGCCAGATCTCTTCCCACACCTTGTCCGAGCGGGCGCCGAGTACCCAGTCGCGCTTGATGCCGACTGTCGGGAGATAGGCGTCGTTGCAGAAGAACGTGAGCTCCGGCCCCCACAGCATCCACATCGCATAGCGGGAATCGAGCATCACTCGCACAACCGTTTTCAGCGACTGTGGCCAGTGCGCCGCGGGGCCGAGCGCGGTCCGTGCCCAGTCATGGGCGCGCATGCGCGCGCCCATTTCGCCTCCGCCCCGCAGAAACCCCGGTACATCGGACGAATCCGGTTCGGGAACATCGCTGACGACAGAGCCGCACATAAGGGGAAAGATTAACCGATCGCCGCGGACGGATCACTCGTCCGCGTCCGCGGGCCGGGCGCGGTGCACGGCCCCGGCGCGCCTGTAATTTTTACAATCCCTCAAATCCAATTATGCGGCTAGATCCTCGCGTCGGCGCGCGCCTCGCGCGCAGCATTGCCGTTCTCGCGCTTGTACCAGCGCTCGAGCCAATGATCGATCGACACGGGCCCTGCTCCTGCGATCGCGAGCCACAGAAAGAGGGCGAGGTACTGGAACTCATCGAACCCGAGTAGCGTTTCCAACGAGTCGACATCTCCCCATTTGGCCGCTCGGATGGCGACGATCATGGTGATCCCGAGAGCGCCCGCCGATATGCGCGTGAGCAAGCCCAGGAGCAGGAACAGACCGCCGAAGAACTCGACCCCGGAAGTGAACGGGGTCAAGAGATGCGGCAACGGGATGCCCCAGTCGATGAAATTCTGGGTCACCTGCGGTAAGTTGTTGAGCTTGCCCCAGCCGCTCCACAAGAACACCCACCCCACCGTGATCCGCGCGAAGAGCGGCGCCAACCACATCAAATGGTGTGCGACCTTGCGCGGCCAATCGATCAACCATCCCACCAGTATTTTCACGAGCACTCCTTGGCTGTTGTTGTTGATGAGACCGGCCTTAGGCTGAATTTATGTCACGGCAATGGCTGCAGGCGGGTGTTGAACAGGTATTGACTTGCGAACTCGGTCTCATCGCCCGCCTTCTTGTCCTTGACCGGCAGCAGCCGCGCCGACAGGGGCTTGTGCCATTTCCAGGCAAGCGCGGCAACATCGCCGAGAATGCGGGCCAGCTGCGCCTCGGTGACGTCGCCCGGCAACGGGACGGTATCGAGCCCCGTACCGCAGACCGCGGAGTAAGCGAGCAGCGCATCCATGCCGTACGTGCCCTGCTCCCAGCGTTGTGCGAGGAGTTTGTCCTCCATAACCGGGACCATCAACCCGGCATAGCCGATCTGCTTGACGGGCACCGCCTTGACCGCGGTGGTGATCACGAGCGCCGCCGTCAAAGTGCCGCTCGAGCCGAACGCAGCGCCCGAGTAGGTCTCCATCGCGGCGCCGATGGAGACATCGCCCAGCGGCGCAGGTGTGGGATCCATACCCATGTACGTCCATCCGTGCGCGGCCGCGACGCGCATCCCCACCTCCTCCGCAACTTTGGCGTGCACCGTGAGCGCCTCGGTGAGCGCCGCCACGGAGGCGGCGAAATCGCCGTGCGTGCGCGCGAACACCGACTGAACGAGGTTTGCGCTCTCATAGCCGATCGACAGGGCATTGGCGTTGCCCGTGTAATACGTCCCGGGAAAGAACGGGCCGTAGGGCCTGAGCATCGCGGTCGCGGTGAAATTAAAGTTACCCTGGCTGTGCGGGCTGTGCTCCGTCAGATAGCGGATGAGAGCCGCGCTCTCGTGTACCACACGCCAGTGAATCCCCTCCTCGTCCGCGAGAATGGCGTTGCCGTTGAGATGCGCGAGCGTCGAAAGCGCCTTCCCGAGCAGGCGCAGGGTGCGCGGATCGTCGCCATCGTGGAGCATCGCGGGGCCGATATCGGGCAAGAAGCTTTCCCGCGCCGACAGCGCGTCGAGCTGCGCGAGAAATGCAAGCGCCTGCGACTCGGTTTGTCCTCGCACGAGCTCCGCGAGCGGTTGGGTCACGACACGGATCGTCTCCACCTCGTAGCCGCGCTTCTGGAATTCCCGTTGTGCATCGTGCAGGACTGCAAGGGCCGCCGCGATCTGCTCGGCATAGCCAGCTGGCTCCAAGCGCACGAATCCCGTGATGGCGCGCACCTTCGGAAGTTGAGTTGCTACAGGCTGCGCGGCTTGTTCGACGATCACAGGGATCGGGGTATCCGCCGCAGCGGCCCGGGCGAGGCTAAGCCAGGCGAGTAGCCCTGCGAGAAGCGCGGCGCGACGGATCCCCATCTCGCCAGAGGCTACACGCACTTACCTCGGCTGCCTATAGCGTCCTGGTATTCCGCGCTCTCTATTCCACGCTCTGATACTCGCAGAGCGCGCCCGCCAGCATAAGTGCAGCCCCCAGCAAGTAACCTATCGCGAGATGCGCTCGCGAGCCGCCGGCGATCAAGCTGCCGAAAAAAAGCGGCGCGCCGACGCCGCCGATGAGCGTGCCGAGCGCATAGAAGATCGCGATGGCAAATGCCCTGATCTCCAGCGGAAATATCTCGCTCACCGTGAGGTAGGCCGCGCTGGCCGCCGCCGAGGCGACGAAAAATATCACCGCGAAACTCGCGGTGAGAGCGTTGAGTCCCACCATCCCGAAGGCGAACAGCACGCCGATCGCGGCCAAGGCGACCCCCGAAAGGGCGTAAGAGCCGCTGATCATGGGCTTGCGTCCAATGCGATCGAAGAACGGCCCGAGGATCACGGGCCCCAGAAAACTCGCGATGGCGAACGGCAAAAGCTGCAAAGGTAAGCGGGCGTCGCTCTGATGATAGAACTGCTTGGCCACCAGACCGAACGTGAAGAACATGGCGTTTAAGAAGAACGCCTGGCCCACCATGAGCACGAGCCCGAGGATGGAGCGGCTGCGGCTCGGGCCGAGCATGTGTTTGAAAATTTCTCCCCAGGGCGTTCTGTCGCTGGTCCTGAGCCTGAGCGGCTTTTCCTCCACGCGCGGCAAATCAGGTGAGTGTGTACGAACTTCGCGCTCGATGGCGTCCACCACGGCGCTTGCCTCCCCTTCCCGTCCACGCAGCATCAGCCAGCGCGGGCTCTCCGGAACCCCAAGCCGTAGGAATATCACGCCGAACCCCAGTACACCGCCGATTCCAAACGCCAGGCGCCAGCCCCAGGCGTGGGGCGGCCCGTGTGGGCCCAAGAGCAAAAGTGTCGCCACCGCCCCCAAGGACGCGCCCACCCAGAATGTTCCGTTGACGAAGAGATCCACGCGGCCGCGAATCTTACCGGGGATGAGCTCGTCGACCGCCGAATTGATGGCGGCGTACTCGCCGCCGATACCGAGTCCCGTGATGAATCGGGCGACGGCGAACGTCAGGTAATTCACGGAGAACGCCGTGCCCAGGGTCGCGATCTAGTGTCGCGAGCGTGGCGAGAAACAGCCGTCTTCGTCCGTGGTGGTCGGTGAGTCTGCCGAACAAAAGCGCGCCGATGACCGCGCCGGCGAGATAGACGGTCGCCGCGCCCGTCACCTGCTGATCGCTCAGCGAGAGGCCGTTCTTGCTCTCGAGCACACCGGACAGGGAACCGACCAGAGTGACCTCCAGGCCGTCGAGGATCCAGGAGGTGCCGAGAGCCACGATGATGCGCAGATGCCAGCGGGACCAGGGCAGCCGGTCCATGCGGCCCGGTACGTCGCTCTCGATGACTGCCCCGTCCACGTTCGCTCCGTCGTTCCGCGCGGCGCCGCGCATGGGCGAAAGCTACGGGTCCGAGCAGGAGAGCGCTGTCCGTGGCGCTCCGCCAATGTCGTAGGACCAACGACGACCCGTCAGCGGCCGAGGGCGTCGCGCAGCGACTCGAGTGCGAGTTCCGTGTGCCGCAGAATGGCCCGCAGTTCCTGGTCGCGAAAGCTGAGTGCGGCGAATGCAGTAACACCGGCGCAACGCGCCAGATCTCCCTGCCGCTCGAGCAGCGCATCGGCGAGGAAGACGCTGGCGATCAACACATCCGTGATGTCCGCTGCACGCTTGGACACTCGCTGGTAGTCGTGTTGCTGCCCGACCGCCTCGCACATCACGACCTCGAAGCCCCATTTCTCCATGACCGCCCGCCCGACCGCCGGATGACGCTCGGTTACGAACTCCACGAACTCGGGGTCGAGATCGATACCGCTGCTGCGCTCGCCGGCCCTTACCATGATGTAGAAATAGCCGATACCGTGCAGCAGTCCGGTCAAGAAGACTTTGTCGGTCGGAACGCGCAGCCGGTCGGCGATGACCTGGCAAATCGAGGCAACGGCGATGCTCTTTTCCCAGAGTGCGTTCAACTGCTTGGCGACAGGACGGAGCGAGGGCTCGGCACGGAGCTGCTGCAGGGCGAAGGCCATGGTCACGGATTGCACGAGATGATGGCCGAGCCGGGTCACCGCGTGGCGCAGATCGGAGAAGGCGGAGCCCGAGGGATTGAACACCACCGAGTTGGCGGTCTGCAGGATGCGCGCAGCCAAGCGCGGCTCGGTGCCCGCGATGCGCACGATGTCATCCGATGTGCTGCTCGGGTCGGCCAGCGCCTGGCGCACCCGCGGCACGACATCCGGAAAGCAGGGCAAATTGAGCGGTCCGGATCCGAGCTCATCGCCGAGCTTTTGCAGGAAAGCGAACGCCGCCGCTTGCCCGGGGCTCGAGTCGGGCGCTGGCGCTATGGCGAGCGGTAGGGTCGGCGCCTTGGCGAGCACGAACGACTTCCGGGACACCGGCGGCTTTTTGGGGCGGTCTTGCGGAATCACCCGATTATCATCGGCCTGGCGGGCGAAAAACTGTGCGAAATAGGTCTAGATTTCGTTATGCCGCAGACACGGTGCGTCCGGCGGCCCATTCCCGCAAGGCCTCCACTTTCTCGGCCATTACCACCGCGAGAGGCCGGGTCGCAGAGATCTCCGCGCGCAGGATCTGCGCATCGGGACAACGGTGTTGCGCGTTCGCGCTATAGACCGCGGCCACCACCGCTTGCTCGATCTCGGCGCCCGCGAAGCCCTCGCAGGCTTGCGCGAGCTCCTCGAGCGAGGCCGCATCGAGCTCGATGCCCCTGCGTGCCGCATGGATACGCAGGATGTCCGTGCGCGTTTTCTGATCGGGAAGGTCTACGAAAAAGATCTCGTCGAAGCGGCCCTTGCGGATCAATTCCGGCGGCAGCGCCGTGATGTCGTTGGCGGTGGCCACCACGAACACGCGGCTGTGCTTTTCCGCCAGCCAGGTGAGGAAAGCGCCGAGCACGCGGCGCGACGATCCGCCGTCCGAATCTCCGGTACCGAAGCCTTTTTCGATCTCGTCAATCCACAGAACGCAGGGCGCCAGAAGATCAGCCGTGCTCAGCGACTCGCGCAGGTTGCGCTCGGACTCGCCCACGTACTTGTCGAACAGCGCCGCGCAATCGAGCCGCAGGAGGGGCACGTTGAAAATGCCGGCACAGGCGCTTGCCGCCAGGCTCTTGCCGCAACCCTGCACCCCGAGCAGCAGGATTCCCTTCGGTGCATCGAGCTGCGGGGCCGAGCCGTCGAACGCCGGGCAGCGTTTTTCCAACCACCCTTTCAAGTTCGTCAGTCCGCCGACATCGGAGAAGTGCGCGGTGTCGTGCTCGTAGCGCAAGATGCCCTGTCGGTTCAACAGGTCGTACTTCGCGCGCATCACCATGGGCACGTCGGAAGCGAGGATGGCGCCGTGATCGAAAATGGCCTTGCGCGCCAACCGCTGCGTATCGGAAGCGGATAAGCCGCTCATATTCTCCACCAGCAATGCGAGCGCGTGCTTGTCGATGCGCAGCGCCTGCTTCGGATTGCCGCGCATCCACTGGCGCGCCACATCCTCGATGAGCTGCCGGCGCTCGTTGCGATCCGGCAGCGCCAGCGCGCAGCGCGCGGTCAGGTGGTCGATCTCGGGCGGGGTAGCGAGCTCATAGCTGATGAGCACGACCGTGCGCGCACAGCGCTCGTAATCGAGTGCGATATCCTTGAGCAGCCGCACGTGGGTGGGCTCATGCAGGTAGGGATGAAAGTCGAGGAGCGCGAAGACGCCCGGAAGGTTGGTAGCGCGGATGTGCCGGAGCACGTCCGCCGGCTCGGCGATGGTACGTTGAGACACGCCGGCGTCTCGGTCGATGCGCCGCAGGCCGTCCGTGACCGTCCATTGAAACAGCGGTAGATCGCTTCCGCCGAGAGGCTGCGAGGGACAGGCGCGCATCAGCGCCTTGAGCACCTGCGGCTCATCGCGCGATTCGATGATGACCATCGGAACTCGTGAGCGTAGCAGCGCCCCGAGGTCGTCGGGCGGCACGTCTCGGAGCCCCGAGGTCTCGGGCTGGCGCGGGATCGATCGCAGCGGGTCTTCCATGGGCCGTCTAGGTACCACGCAGCGAGTTGCCGCGCCGATACTTAGCCCACGTTTTGAGCGATTGGCAACCCCGGCTCGCCGCGCAGCGTCCCGGCAATTATGATAGGCCGCCTCGCCATAACAACGGTCATTTGGGGAACCCCATGCTCAAGCTCCTAGCACCCGCCGCCGCCTGCCTCCTGCTGACCGTCTCGTTGGAGGCGCTCGCCGCAGGCGACGCGGGAGAGGCCTCCTTCCGGGATCTCTACAAGGAGCTGATCGAGACCAACACGGCGCTCTCCAGCGGCAGCTGCACCCTGGCCGCGGAGCGGATGGCGGCGCATTTGAAGGCCGCGGGCTTCCCCGACTCGGATCTGCATCCGTTCGCGGCACCGGATCACCCCAAGGAGGGCGGCCTGGTCGCGATTTATCCCGGCCGCGATCCCAAGCTGAAGGCCGTTTTGCTCCTGGCTCACATCGACGTCGTAGAAGCCAAGCGCGAGGATTGGACGCGGGATCCGTTCAAGCTGATAGAAGAGAACGGCACGTTCTACGCCCGCGGCTCCATCGACGACAAGGCCGAGGCCGCGATCTGGGTCGACACGCTGGTGCGCTTCCGGGTGGAACACTATCGTCCCCGCCGTACCATCAAGCTCGCTCTCACCTGCGGCGAGGAGACGGCCGGCGCATTCAACGGCGCGGAGTGGCTGGTCGCCCATCAGCGCGACCTGATCGATGCCGAGTTCGCGGTTAACGAGGGGGCCTCGGGCGAGCTCGACGCGGAGGGACACCGCGTGTTGCTGGAAATCCAGGCGGGGGAAAAGACCTCACAGAACTTTCGACTCGAAGTGACGAATGTCGGCGGGCACAGCTCGCGGCCGGTCAAGGACAACGCCATCTATCGTCTGGCGGCGGCGCTCTTGCGTATCCAGAGCTACCAGTTCCCAGCACAGTTCACCGATGCGAATCGGGCGTATTTCAACGGCATGGCGTCCGTTCAGGCGGCTCGCGGCAATGACCAAGTGGCCGAGGCGATGCGTGCGCTCGCGAAAGACCCGAACGACACCGCTGCCATCGAGCTCGTCTCGTCCAAGGATCCCAGCTGGAACGCCACGCTGCGCACCACTTGCGTCGCCACCATGCTCGACGGGGGTCACGCCACCAACGCTCTACCGCAGCGGGCCCGCGCCAACATCAACTGCCGCATCTTCCCGGGTGTCTCGGCGGAAACCGTGCGCGTGAAGCTCGAGGAGCTCATCGCCGATCCCGAGGTCAAGGTCACGACGCTGGAGACCCGCGGGCCGAGCTCTCCGCCGCCGCCCCTCACCCGCCAAATCCTCGGCCCGGTCGAGAAGCTCGCCGCCGAGATCTTCCCCGGCGTTCCCGTCGTGCCCATCCTGCAACCGGGTGCGACCGACGGCCAATTCTTGAATGCCGCCGGCATACCGACCTACGGCATCGAGCCCCTGTTCCTCGGGCCCGATCTCGGGCACATCCACGGCCTCAACGAGTATGTGAGTGTGCAATCGCTCCTCGATTGCCGCGCGTTTCTCTATCGCCTCGTCAAGGTTTACTCGGATGAGCGTTGAGGCCGACGTGCACTTCGCTTTCAGCTTGACGCCACCGTGACGGCCGCAACGAGCATTCATCCGACCGCACTCATCGAGGAGGGGGCCCGCCTCGGTCAGGGCTGCGTGATTCACGCGCAGGCGATGATCCGCCGGCACTGTCACCTCGAGGACGGCGTGGTCGTGCATCCGTTCGCCGTGCTCGGCGGTGACCCGCAGGATTTGGGGTTCAAGCCCGAGACGGCTTCCGGCGTGCGCATCGGAGCGCGCACCGTGATCCGCGAGCACGTCACCGTCAACCGCGCCACCAAGCCCGGCGAGTCGACCACGGTCGGCGCGGATTGCTTCCTCATGACCGGATGTCACGTCGCGCACGACTGCCGCATCGGAGATCGCGTGGTGATCGCGAATGCGGTGCTGCTGGCCGGCCACGTATACGTCGGCGACCGGGTCTTTCTCGGCGGCGGAGCAGTCATCCACCAGTTCGTGCGCATCGGCGAGAGCGCGATGATCGGCGGCGGCGGACGTATCTCGAGCGATGTGGCGCCGTTTTGCCTGGCGACGGAGCGCAATACCGTATACGGATTGAACATGGTGGGCCTGAGGCGCCGCGGATTCAAGCGCGAGGTGCTCGCGGAGATCAAGCAAGCGTTTCGCGAGACGCTCGTGCGGGGCGGGAATCTGCGCGAGCGCGCGGCAGCGGAGATCGCGAGCGGTCGCTACGCGAGTCTCGAGGCCCGCGCCTTCCTGGAATTCATGGTGGCGGGACGCCGAACGCTCGCGCGCGCGCGGCACGATGCGGCGACGGACGCGGACGAGTAGCGCGAGTGCGGCAAGCGAGCGGTTCTTTGGCGGTACATACGCGGGCGCGCGGCCTCATCGACATCACCGAGGAGGTGCGCCGCTGGCTCGACGCGCAGTCCCTCGTCACCGGCCTCGTGACGCTATTCTGCACCCACACGAGCGCTTCCTTGTTGATCCAGGAGAACGCCTCACCTGCGGTGCGTTCGGACCTCGAGGCGTTCTTCGAGCGCCTCGCGCCCGAGGATCCGAGTCTTTACGAGCACGACGATGAAGGCCCGGACGACATGCCGGCGCACCTGCGCACCGCGCTCACCCAGGTCACGCTATCCATTCCCGTCGAGGCTGGCCGGCTGGCGCTCGGCACCTGGCAAGCGATTTACCTGTTCGAGCACCGCCGCCGGCCGCACGAGCGCCGCATCGTGCTGCACGTGATCGGCGACTGAAGCGGTCGGCTGCCCGAGGCACGCCGGCCGTCTATTGCTTTTGCGACTGCTCGGCGGCCTTGGCGTTGGCTTTTGCCGCATCGTAATCGGCATCGGCCTGATTCCTGCACGCTTTTTGGGCGTCGCCGCTCATCGAGTCGCATTGCGCGAGCGCGACCTTGTGATCGCCGTCCGCCTTGGCGATCGCGATCTTATAGGCGTCGGTGGCCGCATCATTGTTGAGGTCGGTCAGCTTGTCTCCGACTTTGCCGGCCGCGTTGCTCACGTCCTTGTCGGCAGACTGCTCGGCGCGCGCGACTTCCGTATTTGCCTTGTCCTGCGCTTTCGCAACTTCGGCGGCCACCTGATCGGGCGACTTGGCCTGATGGCACCCGGCAAGCATGAAAGCGCCAAGCGCCAGGGCGGATAGTGATCGCAAATGAGTTCGCATGGGTTTACCTGTTGTTGCTGAGAATGATCGAAGCGAGCTATGAAGCCGGCCTATGAAGTCTTATGCAGCTGCGCGATGCGCATGGCTTTCGCATTGGCCGCCGCCGTCTGGTAGTCGGCGTCCGCATGGTCCTTGCAGGGCTGCTGCTCGGCCGGCCGCAGCGTCATGCACTGCTCGACCGCCACCTTGTGAGCTCCGTCGGCATTCGCCATCGCGATGTCGAAGCTGCCGGTCACCCGGGCGAGCGCCACGTCCTTGGAGTCGGCGCCGGCGAGTTTGGCGGCACTCTTCACATCCTTCTTCGCCTCGGCATGCGCCTGATCTATTTCTTTCTGTGCATCCGCTTGCGCCGCAGCGACGTCGGCAGCGGTCGCAGTGAGCTTTGCCTTGTGACAGCCTCCCACCGTTGCACACATCATCACGGCCGCTGCCACGGCCACGACCTGTCTGGATACTTCCCATCGCATGTTCTTCTCCTTCTGACTGCGCTGGCCCAGTGTAGGGTGAACTCCGCATGCGCTATAGCGCTGAGCCGGCACTCTTCTCGTCGGCGGAGTCCTGCAGTCGCAACGGGAGCACGCAGAGATGGCGTGCCTCATTATCTATATTACTTGTTATTTATTAATTAGTTATATTGTATAGTATAAGTTATTTATATGGTGTTCGCGGGCGGCGGCACCGCGCCCTCCCCTCATCCTCCGACGCGCCGGCCGCCGAAGAAAGCGGATTGCTCTCGCTCCTCGGCAAGGTGCGTCTCGAAGCTCGGGCCAGTCGCCCGCGCCTCGAGCAAGCGCGCCTGCTCATCGAGCCGGCGCAGTGCCGTGAGGGTGTCGCTTGATCCGAGACTCGCCCGCTCGACCGCGCGCTTCAGCACGCTCAAGGTCGCGTCGTAGACTTTGAGGGGCACGGGAAACGGATGACCGTCCTTGCCGCCATGGGCGAGCGCGAAGCGCGCCGGATCGGAGAAGCGCGAGGGTGCGCCGTGCAGGATCTCCCCGACGAAGGCGAGGGCCGCGACGGTCCGCGCTCCCATGCCGGGCTGGAGCAACAGTTCCGCGAAATCCCGCGGACCTCGCTCGGCCGCCGCGGCGAGCAGCGATGGCCTGAGCCTCAACCTTCTGGTCGGGCGAGATCCGAGCCGGCAACGCGAGCTCGACCCCCTTTTCGTCGATGTACTTGGCGTCATAGGAGTAAAAGCCGTCCGGATGACGAACGATGATTTCGCCCGCGACTGACACGGTGGGTGGATCTCCGCCGAGTACCGCAAGCTCGAGCTCTCGGCCCGAGATCGCGACTTCCCCGAGCACCTTGGTATCGAATTCAAAGGCGTAGCGCACCGCCTTCTCGAGGTCTACCAGATGCTCGACTTTGCTGATACCAACCGACGATCCCGCATTAGCGGGCTTAATGAAGAGCGGAAGGCCTAGCGAAGCGAGCTCGCGGCAAGCACCCGCGGTATCGTTGTCGAACGAGCGGCGCCGGATGGTGCGAAAATCCGCAGCCATCGCCCGCTCTTGTCGATCCCGATCAGCACCGGCTCAAATCGCTGGGGATCCAGCGCCTCCAGGACGTTGCGGGCGGACAGGATCGATATTTCGTGTTCGGCGGACTGCCCCCCAAACAGGATCCCGACGCGGATTCTCTGACTCATATTCCCTCGCTATTTCCAGCCCCCGCCCAGCGTCCGATAGATCTGTACGAGGTCCGCGCTGACGGCAGCGTCGCTCTCCGCCAGTCCGAGCTCGTTTTGCTGCAGGTTCCGTTCCACGTCCAGCACGTCGATGAAAGTCGCCACACCGCTTTGGTAACGATCGCGCGACAGCGCAAGCGCGTCACGATTCTGGACGACCGCCCCGGCGAGCGAGGTGCGACGCGCTTGATCCGCGGCGTAGGCGGCAATCGCATTCTCGGTCTCTTGCAGGGCGTTGAGTACCGTGCGTCGATAATCGAGCGCGACCTCCTGCAGCCGCACGTCCTGCAGATGCATCGTGCGCCAGCGGCCCATATCGAAGACCGGTAGGTCGATCGAAGGCCCATATGAGCCGAAGCGACTCGCCCAGTCGAACAGCTGGTGGGCCGATTCAGACTGCACACCGCCGCTCGCGCTCAGCGTCAGGCGGGGAAAGAGGTCGGCGACGGCAACCCCCACCTGTGCGGTGGCCGCATGCAGTTTCGCCTCGGCCTCGCGGATGTCGGGCCGGCGCCGCGCGAGCTCGGCCGGCACGCCAATGGAGACTTCGGACGTTACTTCGGGGACGGGTGCCGCGCGTTCGAGCTCCGCACGCAGGGCCTCGGGCTCGCGCCCGAGCAACCGGCTCAGCTGGTTCACGTCCTGGGTGATCTCGAGCTCGAACGCCGGAATCTGTGCGCGCGTCACCTCCGCTTGCGCGAGAGCATTGCTCACGTCGATATGCGTGGTGAGGCCCGCTGCGAGCCGCTGGCGGGTCAGGTCCAAGAGCTCTTCGATGACGCCGAGATTCTCCTGCGCCACGCGCAGGCGTGTCTGAGCACCGCGCAGCTGCATGTAGCTTTGGGCCACATCGGCAAGCATGGTGACTTGCACGGCGTGGTGGTCCTCGATCGAGACCTGAACATTGGCATCCGCTGCCTCCACCGAGCGGCGCACCCGGCCGAATAGATCGATCTCCCAGGAGGCGGAGCCGCTCAGCTGAAACTGATTGTAGGGATTCGGGATGCTGATGCCGGCACCGCCGGGGAGATGCACGTTCCCGACCGTATTGAACAGGGCACCGGTCGGCGTGGTCTCGCTGAAGCGCTGACGCGTATAGGAGGCATCGAGGGCAACGGTTGGCAGCCAGGCGCTCGCCGCGACGGCACGCTGCGCGCGCGCCTCCTCGATTCGCAGCACGGCAGCGCGCAGATCGAGATTTGCATCGACTGCGCGGGAGATCAGCGAATCGAGCGTGGGATCCTCAAATCGGTGCCACCAGTCCACCGACGCCTGCGGCCCCTCCTGCACATTGGAGGTTACCGCGGCTCCCGAGGCCCCTGTGTGCGGGGGCGCGGCCCCGAGCGCAGTCGGCGACCAGTGGGCGGGTACTTGCGGCCGAGGCCGCACGAAATCGGGGCCCACGGTGCACGCGCCGAGCGCGAGCGATGCGAGCATCAGGCATGCGAGGCGGCGACCTCGATGGAGATTCCCACGGGAATGGCGCTCACTCATGGGATTACTGCAATCGCCTGCCGAAGGTCCAGGCGGCTCCGCTCAAGGTGAGCATGGCTATGAGCGCGAGGGGCCAGAGATCCGCGCTCAATAGCCCGAGCCCCGCGCCCTCCAAGTAGACTCGCCGCGTGATATCGATCGCGTAGCTCAGCGGGTTGATGGACGTGAGGTATTGGACCCAGCGCGGCATGCTGCTGATGGGTGTCGTGAGCCCGGAGAGCAGCGAAAACGGCATGATCAAAAGCATCGAGTAGAGCATCGATTGTTGCATGGTCGCGGATACGGCGGAAATCAACAAACCCATGCCGACGGCCGCCAACAAAAACAGCATCAAACCCGCGTACAGCGTGACATAGGCACCCACGAAAGGGATGCGAAACCAGAGTTGCGCCACGAGCAGCACCCCGGTCGCCTGAATGGTGCCGATGACCATGGAGGGCATCGCCTTCCCGGCCATGATCTCGAAGGGCGTGAAAGGCGTCACGAGCAGCTGATCGAACGTGCCTTGCTCGCGCTCGCGCGCCACCGACATGGCCGTGAGCATCATGGTCTGGAGCAGCGTGAGCGTGCCGATCATGCCCGGTATCATGAACCAGCGTGTCTCGAGGTTCGGGTTGTACCACGCGCGCGCGACGGTCTGGACCTGCACCGCCTGACCGCCGTGGTCGTGAATCCAGTCACCGTTGAAGCGGTCGACGATGTTGCTCACATAGTTCAAGGCCGTGCCGGCCGTGTTCGAGTTTCGGCCATCCGCGATCACCTGCACGGCCGCAGTGCCTCCCATCATGAGCTGACGCTCGAACAAGGGTCCGATGTGCACCACGAGGAGCGCCTTGCGCGCATCGATCAAGGTCGCGATGTCGCGCTCGCGGGTCACGTCGGCGACACGCTCGAATACCCCCGAACCGTCGAGCCGGGACAAGAGCTCGGTCGATGCCGCGCTGCGATCCTCGTCCATCGAGGCATAAGGCACATGGTTGAGATCGTAGGAGGCGGCATAACCGAATATGAGCGACTGAACGATCGGCGGGACGAGCAGACTCATGCGGCTGCGCTTATCCTTGAGCACCGCGAGGAGCTCCTTGCGCGTCAACGCGACGATCCGCGCGAGAGCGGCGATTGCCCCGCTCATGCCAGCCTCTTGTTCATGGCGGCGCGGCTGCCGAGCGCCAGAGCGGCCGCCATCGCTGCGAGCACGAGCGTGCTCGGAACGATCACGGATGCCACGTTGCCGGCCAAGAACACGCTTTGCAGGAGCGCCACGTAATAGCGGGCGGGCAATACGTAGGTGATGAGTCGGACTACGGTAGGCATGCTGCGGATATCGAATAGAAATCCCGACAGCATGAACGCCGGCAGGAAGGTGACCAGCATGGTGAGCTGACTCGCCACGAGCTGATTCTTGACCCAGGCGGAGATCAGGAGCCCGATGCCGAGCGCTATGAGCACGTACAGCATGGAAGCGCCGAACAGGATCAGAAAGGACCCACGCAGCGGCACGTGGAACAGGAACTGTGAGGACAGCACGCAAAGGGTAAAGCCGACGAGCGCGAGAGCGAAATAGGGCAAGGTCTTGCCGAGCAGAATCTCATCGCTGCGGACCGGTGTCACGAGCAGCGATTCGAGCGTGCCCCGCTCCCATTCGCGCGCCATGACCATGGCGGTGAGGAGGCCACCGATCAACGTCATGACCAGGACGACGAGTCCCGGCACCAGGAAATAGCTGCTGTCGTTGGCCTCGTTGAACCACAGCCGCGCCTCGATGCTCACGGGTGGGCTCGAGACACCCTGCCCTTGTGCTGCCCGCCGGGCTGCCCACCCTGCCACCACCCCATCCACATAGCCCTCGATGATCCGAGCCCGGTTGGCATCGCCGCCGTGCACGATGAGCTGCACGGGTGCTTGGCCGGTGGCGAGCTGCCGCGAGAAATCCTGGGAAAGGCGCACGATCCCGTCCACCTTGTGCTCTCGTAGCAGCTCCACGGCCGGCGCCATCGAGCGCCGCATGACGGGATGAAAATAAGGAGAGAGCTGAAACCCGCTCGCGAGGTCGAGCGCCTCCGGCGTCGGATTTTCCAGCACCACGGCAACGGGCACGTTCTTCACATCGAGCGACAAGCCATAACCGAACAGCACGATCAAGATCAGCGGCAGCACGACGCCGATCGCGATGCTCGACGGGTCGCGCACGACCTGCCGGGTCTCCTTGATGACCAATGCCCGCAGGCGTACGAGCTTTGCTCTCATGCCGCGGCCGCGTCCATGGGTCGCTCCCGTCGAGCGCGCTCGACCACGGCGATGAACGCATCGTCCATGGTGGGTGCGGCCACGGCGGCGCTGTGACCAAGCGCACGGATCTGCGCCGGCGTACCCTGCGCGAGGATGCGACCGGAATCCATGATAGCCACGCCGTCGCAATATTCGGCCTCTTGCATGAAGTGGGTGGTGACGATGATCGTTACCCCTTGCTCCGCAAGCGCGGTGATGCGCCGCCAGAACAGACGTCGAGCGCGTGGATCCGCACCGCTCGTCGGCTCGTCGAGGAACAGGATTTCCGGCTCGTGCAGGAGCGCGGCGGCCATGGCGAGGCGCTGCTTGTAACCGCCCGGGAGCTCCGAGCTCGTGGTGCGCGCGTGCTCGGCCAGATCGAACTGATCCATCGCCCAGGAGATCCGGTTGCGCCGACGCTCGCCCCGCAGCCCGTACGCACTTGCGAAGAACTCGAGATTTTCGAGCACACTGAGCGGGCCGTAGAGAGAGAACTTCTGAGCGACGTACCCAAGACGCCCACGAGCTGCAGCCGGCGCGCCGCGCACATCCTGGCCCGCTACCCACAACTCGCCCGCGCTCGGGACAAGAAGCCCGCAGAGCATGCGAAAGGTCGTCGTCTTGCCGGCGCCATTCGGCCCGAGCAAGCCGAAAATCTCTCCGCGGTGCACCTCGAAGTCGATGTGATCGACCGCGGTGAAGGCGCCAAATTTTTTCACCAGCCCCCGCACGTCAATCTCGGCTTCGCCGCCCGGTGACGCCGGCCGGTGCTCGACGGTGATGCCTTTCGGCTGCTCGACGGTGGTGCGCTCCTGGATCAACAGCATGAAGCCATCCTCGAGTCGCGGCGCTACCGCCTCGATCTGCCGCGCACCTGTCAGCGACGGCTGCGTGGCCGGCAATTTCTCTGCACCATGAGTCACGATGCGCACCCGTCCGCCTTCGGGCACCGCATCGATGACTTGATCCAGGAGCCGTGCCTGCAGCGTGCGCGGCGATTCACCCGCCGACGGCGTGACGATGAAGCTTCGACCCCTGGCGCGAGCTGCCAGGTCCGCGGGCGGTCCCTCGTAGAGCACCCGCCCTTGATGCAGCATGATGATGTGCGCGCAGCGCTCGGCTTCCTCGAGATACGCGGTGCTGAGAAGCACGGTGAGGTGCTCGACCGCGACCAAATTGTGCACGATTTCCCACAACTCGCGACGCGACAAAGGATCGACGCCCACCGTCGGCTCATCGAGGAGCAGCAGCTCCGGGGAACGTACCAGTGTGCAGGCGAGCCCGAGCTTTTGCTTCATGCCGCCCGATAACTTGCCTGCGAGCCGCGACTTGAACGGCCCGAGCGCCGTCATGTCCATGAGCCGCGGGTAGCGCTCTGCGCGCTCGCGCGCGCTCACTCCGTGCAGATCGGCATACAGATCGAGATTCTCTTGGACGCTCAGGTCCTCATACAGGCCGAAGCGTTGCGGCATGTAGCTGATCCGGTCTTGCACCTGCTGCGGATGAGCTGCCACATCGATATCGAGTACGCGCAGCGATCCGCCGTTCGGGCGCAACAGACCCGCGATGCAGCGCATGAGTGTGGTTTTGCCGGCGCCATCGGCCCCGACGAGCGCCGTGAGCGCACCACGAGCCGCTCGCAGCGTTACGCCGTCGAGGGCACGCACGGTGAACTTACCTTCCCCGACGAATTCACGCCGCAGATCCTTCGCGTCGACCGCCGCGGCGGCGGCGCTCATGCGCCGCCCGAAGTCGCGGCTGAGTGCGCGAGCGGCGCGCCCTGCTCCCCTCGCGGGGACAGGTGCACGGTCGCGGGCATCCCGAGGCGCAGCTCGTCGTTCGGGTCGTGCACGAACACGCGAATCTCGTATACCAGGCTCGATCTCAAGTCGGTCGTTTCGACCGACTTGGGGGTGAACTCCGCGGTCGGTGAGATGAAGCCCACCCACGCAGAGTAGCTGCGGCCGCCGAATGCATCGACCGAGACCGTTGCCTGCAGCCCTTCGCGGACCGCACCCAGATCGGGTTCCGCCACGTAGGCTCGCACCCATTTCGGGTCGATTATGGCCAGCGTGAAGGCCGACTTCTGCGGAGAGGACATTTCACCGGGCTCCACGATCCGAGAGCGCACCACCGAGTCGAGCGGCGCCCGCAATTCGGCGTCGTTGAACTGCTGGCGAGCCAGCGCAAGCTGCGCCTCATCGGACCGTAGCTGCGCCTCGCCCTGCGCGATGTCCTCCTGGCGCGGCCCCGTGACCTGCAGCGCGAGTGCCTGACGATTCGCAGCGAGACGCGCCTGCGCCGTCGTGAGCGTCGCGAGCGCCGCGTCCATGTCCTGGCGGCTCACGGCGCGGCCGGAGGAACTCTTGGAGAGCGCCTCGAGCCGCTGATACTGGGCGCGCGCGTTCTCCGCATCCGCCGCCGCGGCCTCCACATTGGCGCGCGCCTGCTCGATATCTTCCCGCCGGTTGCCGCGGTGCAGACGCACCACGGCTTGCTGCTGGGCGGCGACGTCCGCTTCCGCCTTCGCGAGCTGTGCGCCGAGACGGCTCGTATCGAGCCGCGCGAGGACCTGGCCGCGCCTGATGTGGTCGCCTTCCTGCACCAGCACCTCGGAGACGCGCTCGGAGTCGTTGAACGGCAGCTCCACCTGGCGCAGATCCACGTTGCCGTAGACCACGAGCTCGCCGCGGCGAACCGGGCGCTCGAGCCACCATACGAGCGCGGCGGCCGCGGCGATGATCACCAGCACGATAACGGCTATACGGACGGTCTTGGACATCTGCCACTGCCCGAAAGATGCATGCGGCAGTAGAGTCGAACGCCGCACGCCAGTCAAGTGAAATTCAAATTCGAATTTGAAAATGCTTGCTCACTCGTGCGATCGATGCTTTAGTGAGCGAGGTGAGCAAGCAAGGCACGCATCGCGGCCCCGGCAAGTTGCGGCAAGGCCGATCGCAAGGTTCGCATCGTCCGCCCCGCACCGGGGCGGCCCACGCGCGTCCGCTGATCGGGGCGCGCAGCTTACGCACTCGTGCCGCGTTGATCGAGGCGGCGGGCCAGAGCTTCGCGCGGCTCGGATTCGAAGGTGGCAGCGGTCAGGATATTTGTCGCGAGGCCGGCGTTCACAGCGCCGCCATCGTCTACCATTTCGGCGGACTGGCGGGACTGTATCGCGCGGTTCTGGATGAGGCGCGCGCTCGCTTGCCGACGACCGAGCAGATTCAGGCGGCAGTCGACGTGGAGTCGGATCCGCGCCGCCGGCTCGAGGCGTTTCTCGGCCTGCTCGTGCGCACCTTGCTGAGCCCTCTATCCCAAAGCTGGGCGGGACGGCTCTTTGCGCGGGAATTCGTGTCGCCGACGCGCATCTACGGCCCGATTCATGACGATGCGCTGCTCGCGCGGGCGAAGATCCTCAAAGGCATCATCGCCGCCCTCATCGGCCGAGCGCCTGCGGATCCCGTGGTGGCGCGCGGCTGCATCAGCACGATCGCGCCCTGCGCCGTACTGCTCCTCGTCGATCGGCGCAAGCTCAAGCTGCTCCTGCCCCACCTCGAAATGAGGGAGAACGCAGTTCCGGCGCTGACTCGGCATCTGGTCGACTTCGCTCTCGCGGGACTCAATGCGATCGCCGATGACGGCGCACGCCGATGATTGCGGGGCGGCCCCTCGCGCTCACGTTTTTCGCGTATAGCTCTCGAGCAACCGAAGTGCGACGGGGCCCACGTGACTCGCCGGCCCTTGCGATGACAGCGTCAACCGCGAAAGGTACGCGCCTTCCATGAGCAACATGAGAGCATCTCCGAGCTCCTCGGGATTCTCCGCGCCCGTTGCGACGGCGAGCTCGCGGAAACGTCGCCGCATCTCGCGTTTCTTGGCGAGAACGACCCGGCGGCCCGGATGATCCTCCGCAGCGAGCTCAACGGCCGCATTGGCCAGCGCGCAGCCGCGCGAGGTCGAAGAGCACACGATTTTCGAAATGCCTTCAAAGAGAGCAAGTATCTGGCGGCGCGGATCGCCTGCGTGCAGCCGCACCCTATCATCCCACCACAGCCACAACTCGTTAGCTTTCTGCTCCAGATATTTCGCAACCAGCTCGTCCTTGGAGGCAAAGCTGCGATAAAAGCTCATCTTGTTCGTGCCGGCTTCAGTCGCAATTTGATCGACACCGACGTCACGAATGCCGTGCTGGTAGAAAAGGTCGCAGGCCGTTTCAAAGATGCGATCACGCACGCGAGGCTTGCTCGACGCTGCAGTGCCGGAATGGTCGGCCTCTTGCGCTCGGCTTGCCGCGTGGCGGCGCGGTGTCGTCATTGCATCAATTCTCCCCAGTTGACATGTTAGTTACCGGTAACTAACATCAACTAAGAACGTTACTGACCGGTCACTCACCACCATTGTTGGGCGACCCGTCTGCAGAGTCAAGTGGTCGGAAAGGCCGCAGCGGCCTTGATGTAAACCTTTATGAAATACCTATACAACCCTTTCTTTTTGTTTATTATTATGATCGCAGTCGTGTGGTCGGGGAGCGAGTGATGGCCGACCGAGGAGCTGATTGGGCCCTGGTGACCGGTGCATCCAGCGGACTTGGAAGAGAGCTGGCAATCGCTCTCGCCGTTCGGGGGATCAACCTCGTGTTGGCTGCACGCCGTGAGGAACCCGTGAGACAGCTTGCCGCCCGGTTGACCCGACAATACGGGGTCGAGGTGCTCGTGGAAGCCATCGACCTCGCTACACCGGACAGCGCGGCGACACTTCTGGGTCGGCTCGATCAGCGGCACATTGAGGTCGACATTCTCATCAACAATGCCGCGATCGGCCTGAGCAGCGCATTCGTCGATCAACCCTCAGACCATCTTCGAGCGATGCTTCAGCTCAACGTCGTCACGTTCACCGAGCTCGCCCAAGTTGTCGGCAAGCGCATGGTCGCGCGCGGGCGCGGACACATTCTCCTGGTTGCAGGGACCGCCGCTTATCAGCCAACGCCCATCCTCTCGGTCTATGGAGCAGCCAAAGCCTTCGTGCTGTCCCTGGGCGAAGCCCTGCATGTGGAACTGGGCTCTCAGGTGAATGTGACCGTACTGTCGCCGGGATTCATGGATACGGATTTCTCTGACGCAGTCGGATATCGAGCGCCGGCGTGGGCCCGACGGACGAGGCTCTCTCCCGTCAAAGTCGCCAACATCGGTCTCGCGGCGATGTTCGCCGGCAAGCCGAGCGTCATAGCGGGTCGAATCAATCGAGTCGTGGCTTTCTTCGGCCGCTTCCTTTCACGGCATCGTCAAGCAAAGATGGTGTTCCGCCAGTCTTCGTGCGCGATCCGAGCGGTCAATGACTGACCGCGGTCTGCATGAGATTGCGTAGCCCCTCATGCGGGAGAGAGCCGGCGCCCAAGGCTCCCAGCGTGAAAACTCGAGTTCCATGCACGGCGGTCATGCCTAGACTGGACCCGTCGCTCCTGTCCTCGGCGTAGGCGCCTTCGCCGATCCCCGATTCCGGCGTAGTCTTTTGCTCGTCGCGCGCACCCATCGTGTCCTTGGATTTGCTTTGACTGTCGGCGAGTTGCGTGCGGTATGCGGTCATCGCCGCGTCGGCCGTGCCGCGCTCGTCCACGCTGAGAACCACGGTGGTCCTGCCCGCCATCCACATGCAACTCGAAACGGTGGCACCTACGTGATCGACTGTGGAGATCTTGCCACCGGCCGTCACGGGCGTGCCGAGCGCAGCCGACACCTGGTCTATCGTGAGAAATTTGCAGGCGACCGGCGGAGCGTCGGCGCGCGCGCTCCATGGCGCAGCCGCGGATAATGCGGTGACGAGAATCGCGAGATGCGAGATACCCGTTCTGGACATTGATTATTTCCTAATGCTCGCGCGTGGCGCGCTTTTTCGTTGAAGACGGCTGCATACCTTACCCGAAAACGAAGTTTGTCGCGTGCTGGCGGTCGAGCATCGACAAGGGGGAGATCAGTGCAGAAACGTGGCCAGTAGCTCGATTTGCGAATGACAGCAATGGGGAAGGAATTTCGAGGCGTCGAGTTTCCGGCTTTGGCCCGCGTGGAGCGGTGGCGGCACCGCCTTTGGTCCATCAACTCGTCGCGATCTGTTGTTGACGGTCGCGAACTGCAGGAGTGGCGACATATCGGGCCAGCTGCTCATAGCCTACCTGAGTTCAATTTCGAAGAACCTGAATTCATGAGCATTGACGTTGACGACGTTGTGGCTTATCCCCGCAGGTCGACTGTAGGACACCCCGACGGTGAGCTGCGCGTCCCGCGAACCCTCCGGTTCGATGAGCCGTAGTGTTCCGCTCGTCAGCGGGACGACGACGTCGTCCAGGCCGTGAACATGCTGGCCGGTCTCTGCGCCAGGCGGGGCGCTGCCGGTCCTCAAATGAGCGCCATGAAGCGGCCGTTCGCTGGTTGCGATAGGCTGTGGAGCCTAGCCAAGAGCCCGTGCCATGACCGATCGTGCGGAATCTGAAAATAATGGTAACCCAGCCGATGCCGCTTCGGGTCCGGTGCGTCGCGTGTTCATCAGTTATGCCTCTCACGATGCGGCGGCGGCGCAAAAGGTCTGTTCGGCTTTGGAGGGGGCCGGTTTCCCCTGCTGGATGGCACCGCGCGATGTGGTACCCGGCATGCTCTACGCTGACGGTATTGTTCGCGCGATTAACGAGTCGACCATCCTCGTCCTCATCTTGTCCGAATTCGCAATCGCCTCGGCACACGTGGGAAAGGAACTCGAGCGGGCGTCCTCCAAGCGCCATCCAATTATTGCGCTACGCACCGATTCTGCGCCACTCACTCCGGCCTTCGAATACTTCCTGAGCGAGTCTCAATGGATCGATGTGGGAGCCGGCGGAACCGACACCGCGATAGCGTCATTGGTCGTCGCAGTTCGGCAGCATCTCTTGCCTGGGGCTACGACGGCACCCGCTGCCCTGCTTACAGCGAGTGTCATCAACCGCCCCGCTGCAGTGCCCCGACGAGCGTGGATCATCGCAGGCGCCGTCATCGTTCTTGTGGTTGCGGGGGCGTACATTTCAAACAGGGTTTGGCTGCACAGCCAGGGCGCAGCGGCGGTCCGCCTAGGAACCGGACCGTCCGAAACGATTGGTGACAAATCGATCGCTGTCCTTCCGTTCACCGATCTGAGCGAGAACAAGGATCAGGAATATTTCGCTGACGGGATTGCCGAAGAGGTGCTCGATCGGCTGGCCCAGGTGCCTGGCCTCAAGGTCATCGGCCGCGCATCGTCGTTCCAGTTCAAGGGCAAGAGCACGGACCCTGCCAGCATCGGGACCGCGCTGGGTGTTGCCTACCTATTGGAGGGCAGTGTTCGCAAGGAGGGCGGGCGCGTGCGGGTAACCGCGCAACTCGTGGAGGCACGAACGGGTATGCAACGTTGGTCCGATCGATTCGATTCCGACGTGGTCGACGTGCTCAACGTACAAGACACTATTTCGGCTGAGATCGCACGTGCGCTGCAGATTGCCGTTGAGGCCGACGCCACACCTCGGCCCTCCGTCAAATCGCCTGAAGCGCTCGACGCCTATTTGCGCGGGTTGCATTCCCTCTCGCGCGCATCGCGCGAGAGTATCGAAGTCGCCGTGGCAAGTTTTCAGAAAGCGTTGACTCTGGACCCGTCGTTTGCGCCGGCGGCGATTGGCCTGGCCAAAGCATATATTTGGAGCGGACAGGAGGCGTGGTTGCCACCGGGGATCGCATTTGAGCGAGCTCGCGAGGCAGCGCTACTCGCGGAGCGGCTAGACCCAAAGAGCGCGTCGCCCCATGTTTGGATGGCCGAGACCCACCTCGTTTATGATTGGGACTGGGCTAGCACTGACAAAGAAATACTGCTTAACGCCACGTTTGAGCCGAATCCCGGTAGTGCCGTATTCATCAGTTACGCCTCTCACCTTGGCTAACTTCCGAAAAGATGAGGATGTGACCATGCAGCAGCTCGGCGTGGCACTAGTGGAGCATTCCCGAGGAAACGAACAACGGTCGTAGCAGGCAATCGAGTCCCTGACCGCAAATCATGCTGCGGATTCTGCTTATCAGATTGCGGAGGGGTATCCGTGGCGAGGCGAGAAAGATATGGCCTTCCAATGGCTCGAACGTGCAATTAGGCAGCGCGACAGCGGTCTCGACCTTCTTGCCTACGACGCACTGTTAAGTGGTCTTCGGACCGAGTGCTGATTGTTCGCTAGCCGACACTCGCTACTGTCGAACTCGGACTTGCCCGCACACTCGGTGTGTGTTGTTCATCTCCGAGTGCGATATCTATACCCCTTCAGATATTCGACTGAAGATCGCACAGGCTCGAATCGGCTGTGTATCGATCACGCAGCCTGCACCAACCATCTCCGGCCCGAACCGAGCCATAAGCGGAACTAAGCGCGGCCAATCCCGGCAGCAAGGACTCAAGCACCGGCGCGCGTTGCTCGAAATGGCGGCATGTCCGACAAGCCGGCGGTTCGGTCTTCCTCATTGCCCTAGTCGGCTCCAGAAATCCCCAAACACCCGGGTAGATAGTACAAATCCAAGCGCGAGGTTGACGCCTACGCCGATGGCGAAGGCGTAAAACGGTCGAGCGCCGACCGAGCTGAGCTCGCGCACACGCGTGGTGAGTCCGATGCTCAGAAAGGCGAAGGTGAACGCCCAAGTCCGCAGCACCTGGAGCGGGGCGACCAGTGCGGGAACGAGCTCCTTCTTGTAATCCCCGTAGGTATACCCTCGCGAAACCACGGTCAGGATTGCGGAGGCGAGTAAAAAGCCCAATACGAACTTCGGAAAGCGGCGCCAAATATCGCGCGTGCTCGCTCGGCTACGAATCCCGGTCCGATCCCATCGGTGAGTCGCAATGAGCGAGAGCACGAAGGCCCACACGCCGATCCAGACGTCGCGGCCGATCACCTTCATCAACGTGAACGCCGCCACGGCGTCCTCGGCGCGCCCCGCAATGCCCGCATGGCCCGCGTAACCACCGTAGGCCTGCGCCGCAGCCAATCCCGCAGCATCCGCGAACTCCGAGGTGCCGATCCAGGCGCCGGCCACGCCCGTCGGCAGACCGAGACCGCGGCAAACCAGCGGCAGCGCGAAAATCATGGCCACGGCCCACAGTATCACCAGCGAAATCGCCACCGAGACGTCCTGTTTCTTCGCGCCCACCGCCCCGCCGATCGCAATGGCACCGGATACGCCGCAGACCGCGCCGCCCGTTCCCAAGGTTGCAGCAAAGCGCGGCTCCAGCCCCAGCCGCACGGCACTGAAATAGATGGCGGAAAAAGTCACCACGCTCACGATCGCCGCCTGCACCATGGCGACCGGTCCTGCCCAGGCGAGCAGCGTGAGCGGCAAGCTCGCACCGAGCAGCACGATGCCGGTCTTGATGTAGAATTCCACGCGCAACGCAGGCTCTAGCCAGCGAGGGGCCCCGACGGTATTCGACACCAATAGGCCGAGACCCAGAGCGACGAGCGGGGGTTCCAGGTTGTAGTGGGCCGCCTGAACCCAGAGGCCGAGACAATAGATGGCCGCCGCAACACAAAAAAGCGGAACAAATCCCAGCAGAAACTTCGAGAACTTGAGGCCCAAGGCACCGGCGCCGGTGCCGAACAGCACTATCCACAGCAGGCATAAACCTATGTACCGGATTCCCTGGGGTTGGAGTTGGCCGAGCAAGTCCGCGGGGTTGCTCCACTTCTGCGGAGCAACCGCAATCCATTGCAGCGAGCCGCCGCCCGCGAACCTCGCTACGGCAACAATGATCAGCGAGAGGCCAATCCAGACGGCCCACCAATCTTCCTTGCGGATGAGCTCAGTCCAGAGCGATTCTCGAACCGGCAGGGGAAGCCTGCGCAAATCGACATCGGCCATGAAGCGACCTCGTGGATTCGATGATGTCGAGATTAAAGGAGCCCCGTTTACCCGTCGTATAGCAAGTGGGTATGCCGTCATGCCTGCGCGCTATATGCGGATCCCTCCTCGCGACGACCCGTCGGAACCGACGGCTTCTGCATGTTCTGATACGCATTCAGCCTTAGACAGGATGGCGACGGTTCATAAATATTCCCGTCGAGTTCGCAGAGCATTCGGGATTACTCCAAGAAAATGGGAGCGTGGAATTCGATGGGTCCCCCAAGGGGATTGCAATCGAATGTATGCGTCAGCCGCGCCTTCCGCGCGTCGGTCTTGTTTGCCGCTCTGATCGCTTCGCTCCCCGCGTCGGCGCAGCAAAAGACGGGCCCCGGTATCACGGGCGACGACAGCCTGACCTGGCACGGCATCACGCTCTACGGCGTGATCGATATCGACGTGCAATACGATACCCACGGCCCCATGTACAGCGGCGTGCACGACGGCGCCGCAAGCGGCCACTTCCATTCGACCAACATCAACCCCACTCTCGGCGTGCGGTACAAATTTTGAAGTTGACATTTCGGCAGATGAGCAGAAAAACTGTCGCCCTCGGCACTGACGTTCCGCTGCCGGCACATGGGGGTGCGGATGAGGTTCATTCTGGTCCATGGCGGATTTCACGGTGCGTGGTGCTGGGATCGTCTCGTCCCTGAGCTCGAAGCCCTGGGCCACGAAACGGTCGCAATCGACTTGCCGGGTCATGGAAAACGCCGTGACGAGGTCTCGACTCTGGAGGGCCGACGCGACGCCATCCTTGAGGTGCTTCGTCCGGGCGACGTCCTCGTCGGCCACTCCGGCGGCGGTTACGACGTCACGCTCGCTGCCGACGCCGCGCCCGAGAAAGTCGGCCACATCATCTACCTTGCGGCGGCATTGCCCCTCGAAGGCCGCCCGCTGATCGAGGCGAGCGGCGGACGCTCCGCGGAAGAAGTCGGGGAAAGCGGCAAGACTCAGCTCATGACTGAAGAGACCGGGATGATGCGGTTCATCCGCTTGACCGCCCGCGGCCGGATGGAATGCTGCGATTTCGACGCCGTGCGTGATTTCTTCTACCACGACTGCGCCGAGGCCGACGCGCGCTGGGCCTATTCGCAGCTGAGTCCCGCGCCCGTGGAATTCCTGCTCGAGCCGATCCACCTGCGCAACTTCTGGAAGGCCGACCTGCCACGCAGCTACATCCTGTGCTTGCAAGATCGGGCCGCGCCGCGAAGCTTGTGCGCAGGGTTCATCGAGCGCCTGGGTGTCGAGCCGATGGAGATCGACGCGTCGCATTCGCCCTTCCTCAGCATGCCGCGCGCCACGGCGAAGCTGTTCGTCGAGGCGACTCGATCGCTACCGGTGCGACCGCTGCGGCCGAACTGATCGAGGTCGGCTATCCTTCCTTGCGCTCCTCTTCCTTCTTCTTTTGCAGGGTGACCGACACCGCCACATCCCAGGAGTTATGTATCCCGACGAAAAGTAACAGCGTCAACGCTGAGGCGATGCCGTACATGCTCTGCCGCGGTTGACGCCACAGGAGAAATGCCATGGCGAGCATTACGCAGTAGACGATGAACGGCAAGAGCGCATGCCAAATCCAGTCCTCGAGCACTGGCGTGTAGTCCTTCGCAAAGCGGCGCATGTTCGCGGTGATGACACCCGTGTAGATCAGCAATCCTACGGCCACAGAGCCAAAGCCTATGCTCAGGCTCGTGACATTCTGATGCGGCATGCTCAAGAAACAGGATAGCCCGAGGACCGTGCCAAAATGCACGACGGTCGGCGTGATGTAGCCGCTCGTGCCGGTAGGGTTCGCCCGCCGCACGTCCGATATCAGCGCGATGACGACGAACGTGAGCCCCAAGAGGCCCGCGGCGGCCGAGCCGAGAATAACGTAGAAATTATCCCAGCCTTCGAGTGGGGCGGTGTTCATCTACTTTTTCTTGCGGCCCCCGCGGCTCATGCGCCACTCGGGCGGATAGCTGTTCTCCAGATCCTTGACGATACTCGAGATATTGGTTTTGCCCATGGCAGCCCCGAAATCCAGATCGCCCGGATCATGCTTCATGTAAGGCCAGAGTCCCTCTAACTGGGCAGACAGCAGACTCCCCATGTATTCACCGCGAAATTGCTTGTAGATTTCCAGAAACGTTTTTTGTGCCGCCACCATATCGACCGGCCGGGTTCGCGCGCAAGCCGTGGCGTACTTGAGCGTCTCCTCCTCCAGTTTCTCGCGCGGCACGACGCTGTTGACGAAACCGCACTCTTTCATCTCCTGCGCGGTGAAGGGCCGCCCGGTGAACAGCATTTCCTGAAATCTGCGCAGCCCCATCGTTTCCACCCATGTCCACAGCCGCGGCGCGACGCCTACGTAGCGGAACGAAGGATGGCCGAAGAGTGCATCCTCGGAGGACACGAGGATATCGGCATCTCCGGTCTGATAGAAGTGCCAGCCGTAGCAGTAGCCCTTGGCCTCGACGATGCTGATCTTCTTGAACTCCTGCAGGCTCCGGCAACCGCCCCTCGCCTTCGTATAGTGTTCGCACAGCCCATGGATATACCGGAACGAGTCCTTCGTTGGGTACTGCACGTCGGGATCGTCAATCTCGAACTCATGCAGCAGCGACACGTCGGCGCCCTCCGTGTACGCACCATTCTGCTCGTCAAGATCACCGCCGGTGCCGAAGTGATCGCCTGCGCCGCGGATGACCAGGACCTTGACGTTATCATCGATGTTGGCGCGGTGAATGAGGTCTCCGTACAGCAGCCGCATGCCGATCGTAGTCGCGTTGTACTGGTCGGGTCGATTGAGCGTCAGATACGCAATCTTGGTTTTTTTGTCCTTTTTGTACTCGATGAAGTCCTTCGCTTTTCTGACGAGATCTTCGGCTCTGATTGCCATTTCATCTCTCCCGCTGTTAGTAAATGACCTTCTCCGCCACCAACCGCTGCCGCTTCTCGACCGACAAGCCGAGGAGTTCCCCCAGCACATAGTCATTGTGCTCGCCCAAGTTCGGCGCTGCGCGCGCAATCGAGGCGGGGGTAGCGGACATCCGCCATGGCGCACCGACGATCGGTATCGAGCGCTGCGCGTGGTCGGTGACATGACTGTAGAATCCGCGTTCCCATAACGTCGCATCGCTGACGAGATCGATCGAATTCAGGCTCTTGAATGCCGCGACACCTCTTCGCTGCAAGTCGCCGGCGAGGGCACCCGCACTGCGCGTGCGGGTCCAGGCCGCGAGCGTGTGGTCCAGCGCGTGCACATTCAATCGGCGCGCCCGCGCATCGGCGTAGACCAGCGTCGACTGCTCCATGGCTTCGCATAGGGCCCGCCACTCCTGATCGCTCTGCACGGCGATGCTTATCCATTCCCCATCGGCGCACGGATACAGGCCGTGCGGAGCCATCTCCGCGTGGCGCGCGCCCGGGCGTTCGGGCACATTGCCGGTCACGAAATACTCCATGAATGAGTCGCCCAACATCGCCGTCAGCGATTCCACGGCCGAGACGTCGACGAATTGTCCCTCGCCCGTGCGACGCCGATGATGAAGCGCAACGACCGCGGCATAAGCGGCGGCGGTGCCGTAGCTGCTGTCGCCATAGCGCTGGTTGAGCAATACCGGCGGTCCACCCTCATAGCCCGCCATGTGACAGATGCCGGCCAGTGCCGAAAAGCAAGGCGCGTAGCCCGTCTGATAGCTCAGGGGCCCTTCGTTCCCATACATGCTCATCGAGACCGCGATGATGTCGCGCTTGATCGCGTGCAGCGTCTCATAGCCGAGTCCCATGCGCTTGGCCGCACCCGGGCGCAGATTCTCGATGAAGATATCCGATACCTTGGCCAGCTCTCGCACGAGCCGCCGTCCTTCATCGCTTTTCATGCTGAGCTGAACGCTGTACTTGCCTGGGTTGATTGCCTGAAAACCGGGTGCGTCATTGATATCCTTGTTGCCGAAGGCGCGCGTCGCGTCGAGCGAGTCGTAGCTCTCGACTCGAATGACTTCGGCGCCGAGAAAAGCCAAGAGCTTACCGGTGTAGGGCCCGGCCCAGATCTTGGTCACTTCCAGAACGCGCACGCCTTGCAGAGGACCCCCGCGCGCTTCGGTGTCGCCGCCCCGAGCTGCATTGGATGTCACCCGTTGCCGCGGCGTAGCGGTCTCGCGCGCCGCGATGCTCTGCGATACCTCACGTAGACACTCATCGGTGTGCTGCCCGAGAAGCGGCGCCGGTCGGTCGATTCGCGCCGGAGTTGCACTTAGTCGATAAGGCACCGTCGGATAGTGCAGCGTGCCGAGAGTCGGATGCTCGATCTCCGTGAAGAACTTGCGAAACTGCATCTGCGGCGAATGAAAGACGTCTTCCATCGTGTTGACTGGCACGAGCGGCACCCCGAGCTTCTGTGCACGCGATGCGACGTCCGATTTGTCCTGATCCTTCATCCAGCCCGCGATCTCTGCGCGGCAGCGATCGATGCGCTCCGAAGTGAGATGAAGCTCGAGCCAGCGGTCCGGATACTCGCGCATCCATGCCGGCTCACCCATCAAGGTCCAAAGACCGTTCCAGTGCCCGGGCTCGGACATCCAAAGATAAACGTACCCGTCGCGGCATTGAAAGAACGTCGCCGGTCCGCCGAGATCGTAGGCCTGCCGCCGGGCGCTGACCTCCATGGTTCCCGCCACCATCTGGCCGAGCACGTAGTCGACCAAGCTCGCCATCGATGCCTGTTGCGAAACGTCGATGAACTGCCCGCGGCCGGAGCTCTCCCGCCAGTACACGGTTGCGGCAACAGCGAGCGCCGCGCTGAGGCCCGACTCGTAATCCGGAAGAAAGCGCCCTACGCCCGTAAGAGGCGGCTTCGCGGGATCCGCCTGACACGGGGTGTGATATCCCCAACTGCTGTGCAGGACATTCACACTGCGTGCGATCTGCAGGCCGGCCGGCGCCTCGTAGCCGAATGGCGTGATCGAGCAGACGATGAGCGCCGGATGCTGCGATGCGCAGGTTGCGGGATCAATGCCGATACGCTCGAGCCAACCCTTCGGATGATCGTCGATCACGACGTCGACGCTACCAATCAGGTCGCGCAAGGCCTTTAGTCCGTCGGGACTCGCCGTATCGAGCACCACGGATTGCTTGTTGGTGTTGAGGTATCCGAACAAGCCGCTACTTTCGCGGGGCTCACCACCCGTCGCAGCCGGTCCCATCGCTCGGGTCGGACTGCCGCTGCCGGGCGGTTCCACCTTGATGACCCGGGCTCCGAAATCCGCAAGCAATTTTCCGCAATACTCGGCCGCGACGCCGCTCGACAGCTCAAGGACTCGCAGATCGCTCAGTGCGGACACCGCCTCCTCCCCTCCTCGCCCCAGTCAATTGGGGACTATCGCCGATCGGACGAGAACTTGCATGGATATCTGCCGCGCCATGCACGTCACATTGCAAGCCCAGGCAAGACGGTTTCAGGTCTGGACTCGCCTGCGGACGAGAGTCATTCGAGGAGGCTCTCCCGGATTGCGCAGGAGACTTTTTCCGTGATTCCCAGAGCATCCTGTAGGTAGGCCGCAACCGTTCCGTGCTTTTCTTCGACCGCATCGAGCGCCGCGTGAAGATAGCTCGCGTCGGCTTTCAGAACGGCAGCCACGATTCCCGGAGCTTGGCTCATCAGTACGCTTCTGCGGGCTGTCGCCATGAAGATGCTCTCGAGATCGACCACCCGGTCTGTGAGCACATAATCCTCCACGACGGTCTCTCTCGGAACGCCCAGCGCGCTCAGGATAAGGGCGGCGGCCGTGCCGGCGCGATCTTTGCCGGCCGAGCAATTGAACACCAGCGGGACTTCCCCCGCGGCCAACCTGCTGAAAAGCTCCTGATGGGCGGGCGCCTGCTCAAACGGTAATCGTCGGTAGCCCTGAATCATTGCGGCGCGGGCCAGCTCAGGCGTGGGCACACCGGACGCCATCACCTGGCGCAGTTCACCAAAACTGTGGCGATGCTCATGCGCCCAGTATCGGATGTTCGCGACCTGGCACCACCGGTTCGGCTCGGCCTGACGTTCTTGTATGGTGCGCAGGTCGCATACGGTTTTGATCGACAACGTCGCCAGAGATTCGTAGTCGGCGGGAGTCAGTCCGGCCATGCTGCCGGACCGAAATAGCTTGCCCCATTTTACGCGGCGGCCATCACTCGTGAGATAACCGCCCAGATCGCGAAAATTGCGGCCGCCCTCCAGAGAGATGATGCGGCGCCCATCGATCGGCTGCCGGTCGCGTGTATCGGGGGCTGCCAAGTTTTATCTCGCTCTAGCCCCCAACCGCACGGGTAAGCTCTTCAAGCCACGAAGAATAACCATGGTGTCACTCAGGTCGAGCTGCTCCGGCGACACGGCAAGCTCGAGCGAGTCCACGTTGTTGGCGATTTCTCGGATCGCGCACTTCATCTCCTGGCGTGCCAGCATCGCGCCCAGGCAGTAGTGAATGCCGGTGCCAAAGGCGAGATGCTGTTGGAGAGCCGGTCGATCCATGTCGAATTTGTCCGGATCGGCAAAGCGTTGCGTATCGCGGTTTCCCGACGCCCAGCATAGAAGAACGAACGACCCCTTCGGAATCGTCTTGCCGCGCAACACGGTCGCGGTGGTTGTGATGCGGGGCAGCTGCGGGACCGGCGAGTAGAACCGTAAAGTCTCTTCGTTGAAGCGTCCGATCTCCTTGTCCTGCTCCTTGGATGTCCGCAATCGCGCCAGCAGATCCGGGCGCGTCGCGAGCGCATGCAGTCCAAAGGCGATGCCGTTGCGCGTCGTATCCACGCCTCCGGCGAGTGCGACCGTGGCAATGGCCATCAGCTCGCGCTCCGTGAGCTGTGGAGCGGCGGGGTCGTCGATTCGCGCATGCACGATCTGTGAGATGAGGTCGGGGCCTGGTTTCTTGCGCCGCTCCTCGATGGCCTGCCGGACGAAACGATGCAACTGCAGCACATCGCGTCCGCGTTGGTAAGCCACCTCCCGTGTTGCACCCGCGCCCACCTGCGCCACCATGGAGTCCGCACCGCGGCTGATCTCATCGACGTGATCCATCGGCAGCCCCAGGGCATCGCAGATGACCAGGATGGGTATCGGCATTGCATATTCCCTGACCAGGTCGGCCTCTGACCGGTCGAGAAGGCTGGCCGCCTTGTCGTGGCAGATTGCGGCTACTCGCGCTTCCATGGCAGCCACGATCGGTCCCGTAAACGCATGCGCGACCAGCTTGCGGCGGCGCGCGTGCAACTCGCCATCCACCTTAAAACTGTCCGAAGGATCGAGCACCATGAAACCCTCGCGTTTCATGTACTCGTCGACCTCGTCCTGGAACGGGGAACGAATTGCCTTGGACACGCGCATTTCGTCGGAATAAGCCTCGGTATTGCGAGCGACCGCCAAGATATCGTCGTGGCGGGTAACCAGCCAGGTTTGGATACCCTCGTCGAAGTGCACGGGATCCTCCGTGCGCAACCGCTCGTAGTAGGGATACGGGTTTTGCATGACCTGGGGATCACGGAAGGTGTAACTGCTCAGCGGCTGCATGTTCTTGACCATGGCTGAATACTACTCGCGATCGCCCGGCGTTGCTCTGCCCGCCGGTCTCGCATATCTCGCCCGCAATTGCGCGAATGCCGTTCCCGGACCTTGCGCGAGGCGCGCTTCGATCTGTGCGCAAAGCTCATCGGATGTCAGCGCCTCAGAATCCAACTCGAGGTCCACGCAGTCGTTCTGATAGGCGCGTTCGTAGTACCAGGGGGTCATTGCGGCCAGCATCTCTCCGAGCCGCTTGACACCATCGGGGCCGCCCACAGCTTCCACCATTGGCGGCGGCAGCTCGATTTTCCGCCCGGTGATACGCCGTTCGAGTACTTGCCGCGACGGTTTCAGATTGACGAACAGCACCGGCACGTCCGCCATGCGCCAGATGCAGTCCTGCAGAATCGGCGGATCGATAAACATCAAGTGATCGACCACCATGTTCTGTCCATTGCGGGCGGCGGCAGCGATCATTTCGTGCATCGCTTCGATCGCCTTCCAGCCGACGGGGCCCCAGCCCAAACCGTAATAACCTTCGTCCTTCTTCTCGCCGAATATCGTGTACTGGCTCGGAAAAAGCGTGCCGACCAGAAGATCCATCCCAAACATCAGGTAAGGCTCCTCGGCGCGCCGCGCAAACGTGCTGCAGGTAGTCGTCTTGCCCGCTCCGGACGATCCGGAAATCAAGACGATTTGACCGCTCATTACTGGCTCTCCCCTAAAGCCCGGCGTTGCCGCGTACCATTCGGCGGAACTGCTCCATCGGCTGAAACTCCTGAATATCGCCCCAACCCTTCAGGCCTCCGCCGAAATCCGCTTCGAGCAGTGACCAAACCACTTGGCAGCGGGGGAAGCCATTGAACATCAGATGGCTGCAAGTCTTCGCGGAAATATCGGCCCTGCGCCCAAGCCGGTCTTCGAGCGTGAGGCGGAAGCTGTGGGGAGTCAGCCTGCCCATTTCGGTTACGACGCGCTCGCCGCCGGCGAGCGTGGCTGTCTTGCCGTCGCGCGTGAGGAAGCCGCCGACCACGCGCTGGACGTCGCCTTCGCCCATGGTCTGCGCATGGAAGGCTGTGTCCTCGGAGGCGATTGCCCAGAAATAGCTGCCTCGCTTCACGCTATCGGTCTGCCGCCGGCCCCAGGAGGTATCGCGCAGCGCGAAGCTGTCGACATCAAAGATCTTGCCGTTGAGCTCGATCCGGCCCTGCGCCCGGCCGCGTTGCTCCAGATGCATGCGGTTCTCGGCCGACGCGCCGGTAGCCTCGATTTCCATGCCGAGGAAGTGATGCGGCTCGTCGATCGCCTTCCACAGAAGATCCAATTTGCAGCCGTTGGCATCATAGCGCAGCCGGTACTGCCTCAATGGCTCGACGATCTTGACGTCCAGCGAATTGGATGCGGTGAAGTTGAATTTCTCCGCGTTCGGCGGGATCGGCTGGAGGTGATGCCAGTCGAAGTAGAGGCAGTCCCAGGAATGGGCTCCCGAGCCGTCCCACAGGATCGGTCCGCCCATCATCAGCTTCATGTTGGGACGGAAGAAATAGTAGACCATGCCGTGAATTCCCTGCTCGGGAATCGAGAAGGAAAACCAGCAGCTTTCGTTCCAGTAGGGACTATCGTCGCGCTCGTCGCAAAATCGATCGACCCGCGTAGGTTCGCGCATAGGAATTCCTTGCTCTGGTGCATTCGACCATAAGGCACCGAGGCGCGCGCCGCAACCCGGCACCTCGGACCAGTTAAGCAACGTTGCGTTTACGGACAAGCGCAGGTTGCCGCTCGCATGGGCGACCGTTCGGCGGCATGCTAGCCGATCCGCCGCCACGCGACGTCGCGAGCCTCGCGGCGATCGACGAAGCCGGTAATTGCCCCTGTCGAGTCGCGCACGAATATGCGCCGGGTTCGCGGTTGGCCCGGCTCGAAGAATACGTCCTTGACCTCCGGCAGGAATGTCCGTTCGGGGTGTACTGGACGTTCCACCAGAAGTCGATCCTTGCTGCATTGGATCGACACGCTGATCTCAGGGGTCATCGAGTAGTGCCCGGAGTAGCCGCATAAGGTTTTCATGGGGAGAACGATCGGCGGAGGGTCTTTCAATACGGCTAGAACTTGCGAGCCGAGCAGTCGCCACCCGTCGGCGGTGTAATCGAGGTACTCCTCATCCTCGTGCGTCACCACCGCCACATCGTCGAGTTGCGAGACTTGAAAGTCGTCGATCTTCAGATGTCCGACCAAGCCGGGCCCCAACGGCTTGAGAGCCGCCAGAATCTCCGCCTTGTGCCGGATCACGTCATTTTCGTCGACCTGAATAACCGCCGGATCGAGTAGTCGGTCCCAGGTGGCGACATCTCCCGGCGCAATGGCATCGAGCAACGCTTGGGTCGCTGCGTGCGTGCAGGGTGGCTGAGGTCGATTCCGACGCGGACGTGCTTACCGGCGACGTATCCGCGAGGCAGGCGACGCTAGAAACGAACTGCCCGATGAGGCAGAAGCTCAGCACAATTGCGCTCGCTGCCGTGATTCGTAGACCGGCGATCGGCGTTAGGCGTAGCACACGTTCCCCCCACGTCTTCGGGTCTGCCTGCCGCCATTATCATCTCGCCCGCAAAAAATCGCGAGTTTAATGTGAGCGAAAGCTCAATTTAAAATCTCCTCGTATCAGCGAGAAGGAGATAAGTCGTGAACACCATTCAGTTGATCAGCGCATCGTTGATTTTGGCAGCCAGCGCCGCTGTAGCACAGAAGGTCCGATACTCAGCCACACTGGTGCAACCGCTCGCGAGCAGCAAGGAATTCGTTGCCGGAGATAATCTTTGGTATTGCTCGGGGTCTACCTGCACACTGGTCTCCGAGCCGCGGAACGCCAGTTCCACCGGTGCCTGCCATGGGCTTCAGCAAAAAGTGGGCGCCTTGAGCGCTTATGGCCTGCCGGACCGCCCATTCGATGCGGACAAGTTGGCCAAGTGCAACGGCGGAAGTTGAGCTCTCATCCGCTGCCGGTCATCGCCGGCACGGCGTGATTGCGCAGAGTCGCGAGATACTGCCCAACGAGTTGCGCTATCTCGTCGATCGCTTCCTTTCTGCTGAAGAACTCCGGCTTCTCATCGAGAAACCGGCTGATCATCGCCAGGGCGCATCGGTCGATAACATAGGATTTTCGGACGATGGTTACCCAGTCAACGCCGGTGAAGTGCTGTTGGAGTCCCATTTGGGTCGTGTGACTGATCAAATTGGTGAATGACAGCGGACGGGCCGCGCTGCGAAACTCTGGGATCTCGTAAATGAGGCGCAGCAGCACATAGTGATCTTTCTCGAAGATATCGAATAACCGCTCGACGTGCTTGCGAACCGACTCTTCTAAGGGCACCCCCAAGTTCTCCAAGACCATGCGCTTCATGGTCAAGGCTGCGCGTGCACAGGCGTTTTCGTACACGGCGAGCGCGATCGATTCAGAATTCTTGAAGTACTGATAGAGCGAGCCGATGCTGATGTTCGCCTTCTCGGCAATGCGATTGGTGGTCACATAGGCGTAGCCCTCTTGCTCGTACAGCGTTTTCGCGGTTGCGATAATCTTGTCGAACAACAGCCGCGACCGCTTCTGGCGCGGCATCCGCCGCGGCAGAAATTTATGCAAGGGATTGTCTGGATGCCGCATCGAGCGTCACGTGCCTATTAAATGTGAGCAGAAACTCACAATAGCGCCTGTCCGAGCGATTGGCAAAGCCACGAAATACTCGGCGCCGTTTACTGGGGCGCTGTGGGGACCATCGGCTCGCGAATCTTCCAGCCCCTGATCAAGAGCCAAAGCATGAAGAACAATTCCCCGAAGAACGTGACGAAGACGAATCCAAGGTGAACGTTTGGAAGGATATATGGGCCGAGGCTATCGATGACCCAGCCTAATCCATTGATCATGAGCAAAATGCCGAGGATCTTGGGGATGTAGCTGGAGCGGAAAATCAAATAGCCCAGCAAAACAAGATGAATTCCAAACAGCACCAGGCTGATCGACCAGCCCCATCGAAACGAGCCGAGCAGAAGCTTGACCTCGGCGTATAGCTGGCCGGCAACAAACAACGTCAGATAATCGGGCGCCGTCAGAAGATGCAAAACGCTCACGAGGTTCAGCGTTGCGCACAGCGCCATCGCTGCATACACAAGTTGGAACCACGCCATGAGCAAGGAGAGTGCCTTATTGACCGGCGCAAGTAAGGCATAGAGCGCCCAGGCGATCACCACATCACCGATGAAGCTGGTGAGGTAGCAGAGGATCGCGACCACGAAGAGTCCCGGGTGGTCGGTAATGTTTTGGACGGTTTGCTCGATGTGGCCGGTATTCACCAGCCTTGGGAGGATTGAATACTCGGCATAAGAGACCGGGTTGAGCAGATAGGCGAACCCGCGGTCAGTGCCGCTCCCCGCAATGTCAACCGGGTCATCATTTCTCCCGCGGCGTGCTCATGAGCTACGGTGCGTTACGTTTGCTTCACCTATCGAGCCGAAACTCGGGTTGCGGCGTTATGCCGCAGGGCAAGCCATTTCATTGGGAGAATTTTATGTCGAATGGGATTAAATTCCACGTCGTTGTCGGGGCGCTGGCGAGCATCGCGGCACTCGCGGGTTGCGTAGCCGCGCCGCCGCCCCCTCCACCGCCGCCGCCGCATGTGGTCGCAGGCCCTCAGCATCCCGCGTACCTGCACGCCCTGTCGGATCTACGAGCCGCGCGCTGGCTGATCGAGCACCGCCCCGGCGATTGGGTGCAGACGGCGGATGAGCAGGAATCGGTGCAGCAGATCGATGCGGCCATCGGCGAGATCAAGAGAGCGGCGTTCGATGACGGCAAGAATGCCAATGCACGGCCTCCGGTGGACGAGCATCCCGACAATCGCGGTCGCATCCGCCAGGCCTTGCAGTTTCTGAACAAGGCCCGCGCCGATATCGCGAGCGAGGAAGACAATGGATTCGCGAACGGCCTACGGGATCGCGCCATCGGACACATCGATGGGGCGATTCATGCCGCGCGACGCGTATTCAAGGATTAACGGTTCTGACTCTTTGAGCAGGGTACCGCGGCTCTCGACCGCGGTACCCTTCACGACTCGAGGCTGAAGTTCAAACGGCCGTGATCCACTCGCACCCTCAAGCCGCGATGCTTCGCGAGGTAGCGAAGTGCCACGGCGACCGCGGCGAAGCCCGATGCGGCGCCGGCCGCGAGCGCCCAGCGCGGACCCAACGTGTCGGCCACCCATCCGACGAGCGGCGCTCCGATGGGAGTCGTGCCGACCGCAATGGCGAGGAACAGGGCGATGACCCGCCCGCGCATGTTCGGGTCGGTCGATAGCTGCAAGCTGACGTTGCACGTGGTGGTGAATGTCTGCGCCGATAAGCCGATGATGATCAGCGCACAGCCGAAGAGTCCGTAATTCGGCATGACGGCCGCCAGGCAGAGGCCCGCTCCGAATAAGGCCGCTGCGGCGGTGATTACCAAGAGCCCGGGCCGTTCGCGGCGGGCGGACAAAAGCGCGCCCACCACCGAGCCGATCGCCAGCATCGATGATAGCAAGCCGAATTCGCTCGCCCCCGTGTGGAAAACGCCGACCGACATGGTCGAGATGAAGATAGGGAAGTTGATGCCGAATGTGCCGATCAAAAACAGCATCAGCAGGATCGCTTTGATGTCCGGCCGCCGCCAGACGTAGCGCCAGCCCTCGAGCAGCCCGCCGGCCCCATCGCGACTGGCGCGCGCCTGACGGTGCAGACGGTCGACGCGCAGGGCGAACAATGAACACAGCACGCCGACGAACGACAAGGCATTGATCAGGAACACCCAGCCGGTGCCCACGGCGGCAATCATGAAACCGGCGATCGCAGGACCGATCATGCGCGCAGCGTTGAACGAGGTCGAGTTCAGTCCCACCGCATTCGAAAGGTCCTCTTCTCCCACCAGCTCAGCGACGAACGATTGACGGGCCGTCGCGTCGAATGCGCTGACGCATCCGAGAAGAAACGCAAACACATACACGTGCCACAATCGGACGAGGCCCGAGAGCGTCAAGACGCACAGGCCCAGCGCCAAGAGTCCCATGGCGGCCTGAGTGAGAATCAGGAGCTTGCGGCGATCGAAGTAATCGGCCGCGAAACCCGAAAACGGCAACATGAGCGCAAGCGGCCCGAATTGCAGTGCCATGACGATGCCCAGCGCCGTGGCGTTCTTGTGCGTGAGCTCGGCGAGCACCAGCCAGTCCTGGGCCGTGCGCTGCATCCAGGTGCCCACGTTGGACACCAGGGCCCCCGCCGCCCACACGCGGTAGTTGTAACTGCGCAGCGAGCGAAAGGCGACCAAGACGCTACTCGAGCCGCTTCTTCAAAAGCTCGAGAATCTCGTGGGTCGTCGCGTTCTCGCCCAGACGCGGGAAGATGCGCGTTACGGAGTGATTGTGGGCATCGAGGCCTATGTCGGTCATCGCGTCCACCGCGAGCGCGACATGAAAGCCGAGCTCGTGCGCGTGCCGCGCGGTCGATTCGACCCCGATGCTGGTTGCCACACCTGCCAACACGACCTGAGTAACGCCGAGGCGCTTTAGATGCGCCTCGAGGTCAGTGTGGGTGAACGCTCCCCAAGTCCTCTTCGTGATGACGTGATCGTGCGGCTGACGGTCGAGCGCCGCCATGAACTCGAGCCAATCCGGCGTGCGCGGAGCGGCATTGCTCGGCTTCTGCGTGCGGCCTGGGGCGCCGCCGGTGGCGTTGACGAGCACGACCGGCAAATGGTGGCGCCTGAAAGCTGCGGCCAGCTCGCCGGCATGCCGCACCACGTCGTCAAGGGGGTGGACGGTGGGGTAGGAAGCGATGCCTCTTTGCAGATCGATGATCACGAGGGCGGTGTTGGCATCGAGCGGAGAGATCGGCATGGGAAATGTCCTTGGTGGGTGCCAGGTTCTGTCAGTCGACGATGCGCCGGAGCAGATCGACTGCCGCGGCAAGCTCCTGTTGCTCCGCCGAGGTGAGATGCGAGCGGATCGCCTGAGACAGCCAGTCTTCACGGGCGACCCGATTGGCCTTGATCAAGTCGCGTGCTGCATCCGTCAGCGAGAGCATGACCTGCCTGCCGTCGGCGGGATCGGCAGCTCCGTCGACCAGACCGGCCTCCTGCAGCGCCGCCACTGTGGCTCCCATCGACTGCGAGCGCACACCTTCAGCGCGCGCAAGCGCCGTGACGGTGGCGCTGCCCTCCCGGTCGAGCATACCGAGCACTGCGAGCTGCGAAAGCGACAGATCGCCCTTGCCGGATTGCGCGCGTAAGCGGCGCGTGAGCTGACCCAGAACGACCCGAAGCTCGTGAGCCACGACCGACGCGCGATCTGACGCCTTTCTCATTCCGCCAGCATACTAGATCCGAAGCCAAACTACAAAGGTAAGCTTCGTATCCAGGGTGTGACTCCCCGGGGTTTGCACCGCCCCTACGGACTCGTCACGGCCGGCATGGGGCGCCCCATCGGCGACTTTCGGGGCAGCAGCCATGCTCCGAGCGGTGCGAGGGTAACGAGGAAGGTCAAGTGGTACCAAACGGGAAAAACGCGCCACAAGCTGGCGTGTATCGGGATGAACGCGGCCAGCAAGACTATCCCGAGATCGGCTGTCGCTCATTGCTAACGTGCGATGACCGCGACATTCGACAGCAAATTTCCCCGAGCCTATATCGGATCGTGGAGTCACACCACGTCAGAAGCGAGTTTCAACTCGTAGGGGAGACGCTCATGCGATCATCGGCTCGATTTATTTCTCTGATCCAATGTGCCGTATTCGCCACATCTCAGTGCTGCGCGCTCGCGGGCGCAGCCCCGACCGACCCGGGCGTTCGCACCGCGCCGACGGACGGCGGGCCGCCCGTGCCGTTGCAAGGGCTCGGGCAAGATGAGCTCGGCTTTTTCGACGATGGAATGGCGCGATTCACGACCATCGAAGTGGTGAGCGGCGCGGATTCAACGCAAGGGAACGGACTCGGGCCGCGATTCAATTCGAACAGCTGCGTCTCGTGTCACGCCTACCCCTATGAGGGGGGCTCGAGTCCGGCGCAAAATCCCTTGATTGCGGTTGCAACTGCGGCCGGCGCATCGAACCAGATTCCCTGGTTCATCGCCGCGGCCGGCCCGATCCGGGAAGCGCGGTTTCAGCAATCAAACGGCGCACGCGACGGTGGCGTGCACAATCTGTTCGTGGTCAGCGGTCGCACGGATGCGGGCAGCTGCAACATTCAACAACCCAATTTCACGCCCGCGGGGAACCCCGTGAGCGGCTTTGTCGGGTCAAACCGCTAATCTCTATTCGGATCTCATCGTCCATCACATGGGAGAGGGCTTGGCCGACGGCATTACACAGGGCCAGGCGGGTCCCGATGAGTTTCGCACGGCGCCTCTTTGGGGCGCCGGCCAGCGGGTCTACTTCCTGCACGACGGGCGCACTGCCAATTTGCTCGCGGCCATCGAGGCTCACTTGAGTCCCGGAAGCGAGGCCAACACGGTCATTCAACAGTTCAATGCCTTGAGCTCAGAAGAGCAGCAGAATATTCTGAATTTCCTTCGCTCACTGTGAGCTGAGCGTCGGCTGTTTGCAGCGCAGCAATTCGGAGTGCCAGGCACACCCAGGAAGGGTTCGTAAGGGCTCCGAATCCCCTGTGATACATCCAGGTGAACTTGGGGAACACCAGGGAAACGTTCTCGGGAAAACAGAGCCCCGCATAGTTTATCGGCTTGCAGTGTACCCGGGTATCAATTGATGCCCGGTGTGTGGACGCCGGTGCGTGTCGCACCCGCCAATTGTGACGGGTTGGTTACCGGTGAGGTCAATGCGATGACGGAACCCAGCGACCGCGTGCCCATTGAGCCGCAAAGCATCGTGACCCCCCTGTCACGCGCGGCGACTTTGCTGGGTTAGTCGCAACTCCGCTTGCTACGCCTTCAGCTGGGTCGTCCTGATCGGCAGCTTCCGCACCCGCTGTCCGCTCGCCGCATAAATGGCGTTGCAGAGCGCCGGCAAAGCGGAGGGGTACGCGGGCTCACCGAGCCCGGTCGGCAGGTGGTCCGTTTTCAAAAAACGGATCTCCATCGGCGGGATCTTCTCGTTACGAAGCAACTCGTAATCATGGTAGTTACTCTGCACGACCCGGCCCTTCTCGAACGTGATCTCCTGTCCCAGCGCGGCGGAGATGCCGTCGAGAATGGATCCTTGCACCTGGTTCTCGGCATTCGTCGGATTGACGATCTGGCTGCCGACATCGACGGCGGCCCAAATGCCCTCGGGCATGACCGCGCCGTCACTGCCTACCCTCACCTGATGCACTTGGGCGACGTAGCCCAAATGGCTCCAGTAACAGGCAACGCCCATACCTGTACCCTTCGCCAGAGTGTGCCGGGATTTCCAATTCGACATCTCGCGCACGCGCTCGAGCACCTCGCTCATGCGAGCTGCCATGAAACCGGGAGCCAGATCATTGCCGTCCTTGCCCACGCCTTCGCCGGGCAGCGGACTCGCCAAGAGCTCGAGCTGAAATTCGATCGGATCGCGGCCCGCAGCGTGGGCAATTTCATCGATGAAGGATTGAAACACCCAAGCGTGAGCGTTATCCCCCGGCGCGCGCAGCGGTCCCACCGGAACATTGAATGCGATGCGTGAGGTTCTGAGTGCATAGTTCGGCACGAAGCCCGCCGGAAACGCGCCCGGCCCCGGCACCGCCAATCGAGCGAAGTGCTCGTTGCGAGCGAATCCGGCAAAGTGATTGCTCCACGCGACGAGCCGACCTGTGGCGCTCAAACCGGCGCACAGATTGTGGTAGCCGCCCGGCCGATAGAAGTCGTGCTGAATTTCGTCCTCGCGGGTCCATAGCACCTTAACCGGGGCACCGATCTGCTTCGAAATCACGGCCGCTTCGATCATGTAGTCGTTCGCGAGGCGGCGGCCGAAACCTCCGCCGCAACGAATCATATGAATGGTAACGAACTCGGGATCGACACCGAGCGCTTTCGCCACAGCCCTTCGGCCGGAGCCCGGATTCTGGGTGGGCGCCCAGATCTCGACTTTGCCGTCCTTGTAGGCGGCAACACAGTTTTGCGGCTCCATGGGCACGTGCGATATGAACGGATAGGAATAGGAGGCACGAATCACCTTCGCGGCACGCTTCAGCGCCTCATCCGGATCGCCGTCGATGCGCACCACATCCTGTGCGGGCTTGCGGAAGAGCAGGTCCGCCTGCGCATCGAATGCGGCCGTGGAGTCGCCGGCGTGGGGTCCCTCGTCCCACTCCACCCGAAGCGCACGGCGGGCCTTCTGCGCGCGCCACCAGGTATCGGCCACGATGGCGACGCCGCCGCGCAACCCGTCGTCGATACCCGGCCCGGGTTGGCCCGGCGCTGCCTCGAGCTGCCGCTGTGCCCCCGTGAGCACGAAGACATCGCTCACTCCGCGCATCGCCTTGATCTCATCCACATTGGCACTCTTCACCGCGGCGTCGAAGACGGGGCCCTTCTGGAAAACCGCGTAGCGCATTCCAGGAACTTTGACGTCGATTCCAAACTGTTGACGACCCACGACGATCCTTGCCTTGTCGGGATCGACAATCGAGTGGCCGATGATTCTGAACGTCGACGGGTCTTTCAACGTCACCGTCTCGAGAGCGGGGACCTCGAGTTTCGCGGCGTCCTCCGCCAGCTCGCCGTAAGTCAGCGACCGGCCGGTGGGCGCGTGACTCACGACGCCCTGCGCAGCCGAACACTCGGCAGGCGACACGCCCCACTTCGCGGCGGCAGCGCCGATCAGCATTTGTCGACCCGCAGCACCCGCCCTGCGTAGCGGCAACCAATTCGAGGGTGTGGAGTAACTGCCGCCGGAGGACTGACCTCCCAGCTTGCCCCCTTCATAATCTGCCATTTCGATGATGACGTCCTTCCAGGCGACGTCGAGCTCTTCCGCGAAGATCATCGGCAATGCCGTCTTCGTACCCTGGCCCATTTCCGGATTCGGCGCGATGATCGTGACCACCCCCGCCGGGCTGATGCGCGCGTACAGCGTGATCGCATACTCCGCATTACCGGCGCCGGCCGCGGTGCCGGTGCCGTCCGCCCACGCCCTGCTCCTGCCGAACGGTACGGTGGCCGCGAGCAGCAGGCCGCCGCCGACGGCACTGCCTGCCACCAAGAAACTACGCCGAGTGATGTTGGAGCGATTCACGAGACTGTCGGACGGATTCGTGGCCATTGCTGCCCCCTCAAGCCGAGTGCGACGCGCCGAGATGCTTGATGGCAGTGCGGATGCGCGCGTAACAACCGCAGCGGCACAGATTGCCCGACATGGCCGCGTCGATGTCGGCATCCGATGGTCGCGGCGTGTAGTTCAGCAATGCGGTGGCCGCCATGATTTGGCCCCCTTGACAGTATCCGCATTGCGGCACATCCAGCGACAGCCACTTTTCCTGAACCTTTCTGCCCATCTCGGTGGCGCCGATCGCCTCGATCGTCGTGATGCGAAGACTGCCGACCTGGTCCAAGGGCAGCATGCACGAGCGCACGGCGGCGCCGTTTGCGTGCACCGTACAGGCTCCGCACAGGCCCACCCCGCACCCGTACTTGGTACCGGTCATATCCAAAATGTCACGTAGTACCCACAGCAAAGGTGTGTCCGCCTCGGCGTCCACTACGTGCCGGTTTCCGTTGACTTGGATGGTGTAGCTCATTGTGTTCCCACGGTGAAGCGGTGATTTCCCTAGGCCATCCCTTGGATGGGCCGTCGGCGACCAAGTTCACTAAATACTGCAGTGCAGGCCCCCCGCATCGGCGTAAGATCCCGACTCGGCCCGGGGCAGCGACCACCAACCATGGAGGTGCACGCGATGGAACGAATTTTGTCGGCGCTCGCGCGTCTCAATGACCCTACCGCCATGAGCGAACTGCTCGCCCCGATGAGGGACAAGGCGGCACTGAAGCGGAAACTGCGCCCGGGGTTCTGCGGCCATAAGTACACCTACGATCTGAATACCCGCATCGCGCGTTACCTGCTGACGAACGGTGAGATCGTCGCCTGCTATAGCGTCACCGCAGTGTCGCTCGAGGAGGCCAAGACCATAGCGCTCGCGTGCGAGGACCTCGGCGAGTGGTCGATGAGGACGTTCCAGGCCGCCGTGGTACTCGCTCTCGGCGCGACGGGCCGTTCGGCGCACTAGCGAATAAACCGTTTTGCACTCACGGCGATGGCCGGGAGACCGTCGGGACCTGTGCTGTCCCGACGATTGTGCCGCCTCGACACTGAAATCGGTGAGTACATCGACGTCATGATCGCTGCTGATGGATGTCGTCTCGTCGAAGTCCGTGAAGGCCGTCGACGATGAACTCCGCCGCCCGCCCGAGCGTCATGCAATTCTTCACGGGCTTCACCGAGCACTGCGGAAACCGGCCAGCGTGCAGTTGAGAATGGCGCCCGACTTCTCGTTCATGAGATATGTGCAGCCGTAACCGCCGTTGAGATCGGGGTTGCCCTTCGAGTCGCAATACCACTCCTGGGAAAAGATCTTGTCGCCGGGGTTGGGCGTGAACGCCCCCCATAGCCGTTGCTGTCGGGATCGCCGCAGCAGTACTCCCTGCACGATCCATACGTGGCGATGGTCGGTGTCGTCCTCACATTTACACCGCCCTGGATGAGACCTGAGTCCGTGCCGAATCCACCGAGACCATTCCATATGGCGATCTCGGTGTTGGTCGTGTGGTCGCCGGAGGGCACGCCGCTCGGTACATTGAATACGGCCTCGGTCATCACGTAATCCGGTGATCCGGTCAATGCGGACCCGGCATCCGTGCAATCCATGGTCAGCTCCGTCACCGCCTGAGCCTGTGTCGGCCGTACGGCATGGAACCGCGCGTAGCCGTCATCATCGGTGAAAACCGGAACTCCAGTCGTGGGCTCCTCACCCGTGGGATAGAGGTTGCACTTCAATTCCGGAGCAGCCCGGACGGATGCGGGCTCGTAGCTCGACGCGGCGGGCGCTGCCGCGGTGGCCGCTGCCGCCCGCGCGGCAACCACGGCTTGCTGGGCGAAACCAAGCGCCACGAACAGCGCCGCGAACGCAAGCGCCGGTCGCGCGTGCTTCACTCGGCGCCGCGGAACAAATTGTTTGAGTAACATTCATTGGTAAATCCTCCGTGAAAGACTGATGGTTGGAACTTGAGATCTCTCCAACCATGCAATGCGTAAAACCCAACCATGGGAATGACACCGGTGATGGGATTTCGATGGACTCGCTGATCACAGCCGCGGCGCAAGCACTGGCGGCGGGCGATCCGCTCGGCGCATTGAAACGGGTTGCCCTGCGCGACGACGCGCCGGCGCTCGCGCTGCGCGGCGTCGCGATGGCCCAGCTCGGTGATCTCGCGCGAGCCAAAGCACTGCTGCGAAGTGCTGCACGCGCTTTCGGCTCGGGGGAGGCTGTGGCCCGAGCCCGATGCGTCGTCGCCGAAGCCGAAGTGGCGCTCGCGGCGCGCGACTTGCGCTGGGCCGCGAAGACGCTCGAGTCGGCGCGGGCGACCCTCGAAGCCCATGGCGATCGGGTCAACGCCGCGCATGCACGCTATCTCGAGATCCGGCGCCTCCTACTCATCGGCCGCCTCGACGAGGCCGAGCATAAGCTCACCGAACTCGACCCCGCGCCCCTCCCCGCCGCATCGAAGGCAGTCCACCACCTCATGCTCGCGGGGATCGCCGTGCGCCGCCTGCGCACGAGGGCGGCGCGCGCTGCGCTCGATCGGGCGGAGCAAGCAGCGCGAGAGGCACGGATCCCGGCACTTTCCGCGGAGGTTGAGAACGCCCGGCTGACCCTGGACGCGCCCGCTGCACGCTTGATAGCAGGGGGTAAAGAGCGGTTTCTTCTGCTCAGTGAAGTCGAGGCATTGCTGGCGTCGAAGGCCGTGGTGGTGGACGCATGCCGTCATGTCGTGCGTGACGAGCGCAAAGCGGTCGCGCTCGCCAGGCGCCCCGTGCTGTTCACGCTCGCGCGGGTGCTCGGCGAAGCGTGGCCGGGAGATGTCTCGCGGGACGCGCTGATCGCGCGCGCCTTCCGCATGAGGCACGCCGATGAATCCCATCGCGCGCGGTTGCGGGTCGAGATCGGTCGGCTACGCAGGACGCTTCGAGCGCTCGCCGATGTGCGTGCCACCCCGCGCGGATTTATCTTGGTGCCGCGCGGCCCGCGCGCGGTGGTCGTGCTCGCGCGGCCCGTCGAGGAGAAGCATGCGGCGGTGCTCGCCTTTCTTGCGGACGGTGAGTCGTGGTCGAGCTCGGCACTTGCCCTTGCGCTGGCGGCGAGCCAGCGCACCGTGCAAAGGGCTCTCGACTCGCTGGCCGCAGCAGGCAAGGTACACTCGCTCGGACGTGGACGATCGCGTCGTTGGATGACCCCGCCGCTGCCCGGATTCACGACGACCTTGTTACTCCCCGCCGCTCTGCCGCTTGAGTAAGCTAGGCCTATGAATCGTTCAAAAGCCGAAATCCTCCGTGAATATGGCCCCTTCCCAGGGGCCGACAAGGTGCACGGAGTGACCTATGACGGTCAGCACGTCTGGTTTGCGGCGGGTGACAAGCTGAATGCCTTCGATCCCGCGACTGGCCGGATGCAGCGCGCGATCGACGTCGCCGCGCACGCCGGAACCGCCTTCGATGGGCAGCATCTATTTCAGCTCGCAGAGGATCGCATCCAGAAGATCGATCCGCAGACCGGCCGGGTGATCGCCACCATCCCGGCGCCGGGCGGCGGGCGGGACTCGGGGCTCACTTGGGCCGAAGGATCGCTGTGGGTCGGGGAATATCGCGATCGTAAGATTCATCAGGTCGATCCCCAAACCGGAGCGATCCTTCGCACGATCGAATCGAACCGCTTCGTCACTGGGGTCACGTGGGTGGATGGCGAGCTCTGGCACGGCACCTGGCAAGGTGATGAGAGTGATTTGCGGCGCATCGATCCGCGAACGGGAGAGGTCCTCGAAAGTCTCGAGATGCCGCCCGGCATGGGCGTATCTGGGCTCGAGTCCGATGGCGCCGACCGGTTCTTCTGTGGAGGAGGAGAAAGCGGAAAAGTGCGGGCCGTCCGCCGGCCCAAGCGAGGCGGATCGACTTAGCCGTTGCGATCGCGTTGCCCGAGCTCCTCGACCAGCACCCGAATGTTCTCACGATAATCGACGGGCACGGCGACGAGATGCACGCCGCCTGCATCGAGGGCTGCGCGCAGCGTCGGGGCGAGCGCTTCGGCCGAGCCCACGTGATGGCCTTGCGCTCCGTAGGCGGCCGCGTAAGTCACGAAATCGGGATTGTTGAAGGTCATACCGTAGTCGGGGAATCGGTCGACGGCTTGCTTCCACCGAATCATGCCGTAGGCACCGTCGACGACGATAATTACGACTAGGCTCAATTTGAGCCGTACGGCGGTCTCGAGCTCCTGACTGTTCATCATGAACCCCCCGTCCCCGCACACCGCGAGCACGGGACGGTCCGGGTTGAGAAGCTTGGCCATGATGGCGGACGGAAGCCCCGCGCCCATGGTGGCAAGCGCATTGTCGAGCAGCAGGGTGTTCGCCACCCGGGTGCGGTAATTGCGCGCGAACCAGATCTTGTACATTCCGTTATCCAAGCAAACGATGCCCTCCTCCGGGACCACCGTGCGCACGTCATGCACCAGGCGTTGCGGGATGATGGGAAATTGGTTCGACTCGGACCGCTCGTTGATGTGCGCGAGAATCTTGGGACGCAACTGCTCGAACGTCGGGTCGACCGCGGTGTGTCCCTCGAGCTGATCTGCCAAGGCCACCACATTGGCGCCGATATCTCCGATCAGCTCGGCGTGCGGATAGAACACCTGCTCCACGTTGGCGGGCAAGAATCCGACGTGTACCAGCCGGCGAGCACCCCCGGGCCTATCCAGCCTCGGGCCATCCATCAAGAAGGGCGGCTTTTCGACGGTGTCGTGCCCAATGGCGATGATCAGATCGGCCTGATCGATGGCATCGTGCACGTAGTCGCGCTCGGTGAGCGCCGCAGTGCCCATATAGAGGTCGGAGCTCCCGGTCACCGCACCCTTGCCCATCTGCGTATTGAAGAATGGGATGCGCACCCGCCGCACGAAATCCGACAAGGGATCGACGAGGCGGGGCCGATTACCGGCCGCGCCGATCATGATGAGCGGCCTGCGAGCGCCGCGGATGAGACCGGCCACGCGCGCGACGGCGTGAGGCGAGGCGATCGGCCAGTCGATGGGATGTGGGGGCACGAGCCGCGCATCGGCTTCCTCGGCGGCAATGTCCTCGGGCAACTCGAGGTGCACGGGACCCGGGCGCTCTTCCATGGCGACGCGGAATGCGTCGCGCACCAGCGAAGGGATGGAGGCGGCCGCGACGATCTGTCGAGTCATCTTGGTGAGTGGCCGCATGGTGCCGACGATATCGACCATTTGAAAGCGGGCCTGCCGGGGATTCTTGATGGGCTTCTGACCGGTGAGCATCAGCATGGGCATGGCACCCAGAAGCGCATACGCGGCGCCGGTCGTGAGGTTGAGCGCGCCCGGCCCGAGGGTCGACAGACACACACCGGGACGGCCGGTGAGGCGACCGTGAGTTGCTGCCATGAAGGCGGCCGCCTGCTCGTGGCGGGTCACGATGAGCTCGATGCGGGACTTGCGCAGGGACTCGACGACGTCGAGGTTCTCCTCCCCGGGCACACCGAATATTCCCTCGACCCCCTCGTTCTCGAGCGCGGCCACGAGCAGGTCGGATCCCTTGCTCATCGCTCGGGTCTCGAATCCCGCGGGGGCACCGCCGTTGCCTCGTGCGCCATGGCCAGAGTGTACTCGCACGGCGCCCGAAGAGAATGCGGGCGCGCCGCTATGCCCCGCGCGGCGTTCCCGTTAGTCGCGACAGCCGCTAAATGCGCCGTCCACTGTGCATGATGAAAGATACCACTGCGCCAATGAGGAAAATGACGAACAGAATCTTCGCGATTCCGGCGGCCCCGGTGGCGATCCCGCCAAATCCGAACACAGCGGCGATCAAGGCGATGATCAGGAAGACGATGGCATAGTGCAACATGTTTTGATCTCCATCCCGATTGGAACTGGATGACGTTAAATGAAATAATCCGCCCCGCGGCTAGGAAGTTGTCGAGACGCCACAGCCGCGAACCGCACCGTCGTCCCCTTGCCCGCCTAAACACACTAACCCATCAAGCGCTTGCGCCCACCTACCCAACCCATCGTTCACATGTCAGCTGATGCTGACAGCGCCCTCGAGCGTGCTCCCCCGATCGCGGGCGCGCGTCCGCCGCGAGTCATGACGGCAGGCAAAGTACTCGTGCTCGGCGCCCTCGGCCTGTTGCTCTACGAAGCGCATGCGGCCTTCACCCCGATCGCCCTCGCATTGCTGTTTGCGCTCATCCTGTCGAGCCCCGTCGAGGCATTGCATCGCTGGCGGATCCCGCGCGGCGTGAGCGCCCTGCTGATCTTGGTCTTGAGCCTGGCATTGTTGGGGGGCGCCATCGACCTGGCCTGGAAACCCGCACAGCACTGGTTTGCCACCGCGCCCGACACCCTGCAAACTATCAAGCAACGCATCACGCCGATCGCCCGATTCATGCGACACGTCGATGAGTTGCGCGGCTCGGCCGATACCCTGGCGGGGGGGCGGCCCGCGGGGGGCGCTGCACGCACGGCTGTGGCGGTCGAGTCGCCCACTAGTGGCCAGCAGCTGCTGCTCGACGTGACGCGCAATGCGGTCGTGGGCTTGCTCACGTTCGCCATCGTGACCTTGTTCCTGCTCGCAGGCGGCCCGCCCATGCTTGCGCGCATGACGTCGGCCTTCGTCGATGAGCCGCACGCGGGACACGTGCTGGAGGTCATAGGCAAGGTGCGCGCCGAGGTCGGTCGGTTCTATCTCATCTCCACTGTGATCAACATCGGACTCGGCATCGCGACGGCAGCGGTGATGATGGCCTGGGGCATGCCGAACCCTTATCTCTGGGGAGTTCTCGCGGCGACGCTGAATTACTTCCCCTACGTGGGGCCCGGTAGCACCCTCGTGGTGATCACCATCGTCGCGATCGTATCGTTCACCGATCTCGGGCGCGTCGCGGGCATCGCCGGAAGCTTCGTCGCGCTCATCACGTTGGAAGGACAGATCGTGCAGCCGCTCCTGGTGGGTCGGCGCCTCGCGGTCAATCCTCTCGTCGTGTTTCTGTCCTTGTGGTTCGGCGGCCTCTTCTGGGGGATCGCCGGTATCGTCCTAGCGACTCCGACGCTCGTCGCGATCAAGGTCGTCGCTGCGAACTCGGCGCGCGGCGCGGCGCTGCTGGAATTCCTGGGCCCGAACAAGGAAGCGGGGGCGCGCGAGCAGAAGCTGCGTCAATTCGCGCGGCGCATCGGCGACTGAGGATGAAATGGCTCATTGCTCTGCTGGCGTGGCTCGCCGCCTCGGCGACCGCCCTGTGCGCGGACTCCTTACCCGCCCCTACCGCGGGAGCGCCGCCCGATCAGCTGCAAGAGCTCGTGGTGACGGGGGAGCGCACCGGTCCAGGTCTGTGGCATGTTCATAAAGGCGCCGCGCATGTCTGGATCCTGGGCAGCATATCGCCGCTGCCCAGAGGCATCACTTGGCGCTCCACTCAAGTGGAACGGCTCCTCGCCTCCACCAACGAGGTCCTGGTACCGAAGCCTCTCGAAATAGGCATCGTGCGAATCCTGTGGCTCTTGATCACCGAGCGCAGCGCGCTCATGGTCCGTGGCGGCAAGCGCCTCAAAGACGTGATGCCGCCCGAGTTGTATGCTCGGTTCGCCAAGGATCGGGCGCGGTTCACGAGCGATGCGCAGAAGTGGGAACGCTTTCGGCCCATCGTCGCCTCCGCCTTTCTGGAGCAGCAGGCGTTTCACAGCGTGGGTTTGTCGGCGCGCCTGGATCTCGGCGCTGCCATGCGCACGCTCGCGAAGAAAAAAGATGTCCGCGTGGAGGAAGTGAAAGTCGCGGGAGTGGGCGATCTGGTCGATGCCCTGAAGTCCATACCGACACCGACGGAGAACACCTGCGTCGACGCATCGCTCGTGACGGTCGAGAGCGGATTGCCGCAATTGATCGATCGAGCGCGGGCGTGGGCCACCGGAGACATCGAGAGCATTCAGAGCCACCCCGAACCCGCGCAAGTGGATGCCTGTCTGAAAGCACTCGACTCGGGCGCCGCTTCGGGCGACCTCCTTGCTCGCATACGCCGCACCTGGCTGCAGGCGCTGCTGAAAGCGCTGGAAAGCCCCGGCACGACGATTGCCGTGGTCAACATTGATTTGTTGCTCGAGAAAGGTGGCTTGCTCGACGAGCTCAGGCAACGGGGTTATGAGGTGGATCCGCCGGTCTCAACTCCTGGTCCTGCGCCGGCGGGCTGAGGCGGCAACCGGCGCGGTCGCAATGCACGGAGAGGAGCGTACCGCCATCCTTCACGCCCCCGAATTTCGGTACTATGCGCGCCCTGAGCCGAGCGGCGGAAAGATAGCGTTTGTACGATCCGATTTCACAGCGGGCGTGTACGTGACCGGCACAGTGGTCATTGCCGGTGGCGGGGCCATCGGCTCGGCCTGCGCTTATTTTCTGGCGTCTTGTCAGGATTTTTCCGGAGAGGTGCTGGTCATCGAGCCCGACCCGACGTATCGGGAAGCCGCCAGCACGCGTTCGGCGAGCTCCATACGCCAACAATTCTCGACGCCGCTCAACATCGAGATCTCGCGCTTCGGCCTGGAGTTCTTGCGCGAGGCGCCGCGGCGGCTCGCGGATGAGCAGCTCGACCTTGCTCTGGTCGAGTCGAGCTATCTCTATCTCGCCACTGCCCAGGGGCGCGAGACCCTCGAGCAACGGGCTGCGATTCAACGCACGCACGCAGTGGCGGTCCGGCTGCACGATCGCTCGGGGCTCGCCGCACGTTATCCCTGGCTGCACTCCGGCGACCTCGCGGCCGGCTGCGATACGCTGTGCGGCGAGGGATGGTTCGACGGCCACGCGCTGCTCACGGCACTGCGCCGCGCCGCTGAACGGCTCGGGGTGCACTACCTGCGCGATCGGGTGCTCGGCTTCGAACGCTCGGCCAGCGGGCGCATGGCGGCCGCCCTACTCGAGAAGGGCGGGCGCCTGGCCTGCGATTACGCCGTGAATGCGACCGGCACTCGCTCCCGAGCGCTCGCGGCCACATTGGGGATCGAGCTGCCGGTGTTCGCGCGCAAGCGCAACGTGTTCGTCTTTACCTGCCCGGTGTCCATACCGCATTGTCCCCTGGTCATCGACCCGTCCGGGCTGTGGTTTCGTCCCGAGGGTAATCGGTTTCTGTGCGGGCCGCCGGAGGATCCGGATCCCGACGTCTCGCCGCAAGATTTCGAGGTGGATCTTGCAGCCTTCGAGACGCGCGCCTGGCCGCTGCTCGCACACCGCGTGCCCGCCTTCGAGGCGGTCCGCATGACCTCGGCGTGGGCCGGACACTACGACTACAATACGTTCGATCAGAATGCCTTCATCGGTCCCGTGCCCGGCATCGCCAATTTGCTGCTTGCAAGCGGGTTCAGCGGTCACGGCATCCAGCAATCGCCCGCCGTCGGCCGGGGGCTCGCGGAACACATCTGTTATGGCGAATACCGCACCATCGATCTCTCGCCTCTCTCGTATGCACGCTATCTCGCGAGTGCGCCGTTGCGCGAGCTCAACATCATCTGACGGGACCATGGCGCCGTGATGCTGCAGCTCGACGCTCCGACACTCGCGGCGTGCCTCGATCGCGAGGCGCTGATCGATGCACTGGATGCGGCCTTTCGCGCACCCGTTACGGCACCCGGGCGCCAGCAGTACCCCATCGAGCCCGCGGCGGATGGCGTGCGCGGCGGCACGCTCCTCGTGATGCCGGCGTGGCGAGCCGGAGCGTCGCTCGGCATCAAGCTGGTCACCGTATATCCGGATAACGCGAAGAGGGGCTTGCCTACCGTCGCCGCTACGTATCTGTTACTCGATGCCTCTACGGGTGCACCTCGGGCGTTGCTCGACGGCGAGGAGCTCACCTTGCGGCGCACGGGCGCCGCATCGGCGCTGGCCTCGCGGTATCTATCCGCACCGGATGCTTCGCGCTTGACCATGGTCGGCACCGGTCAGCTGGCGCCGCATCTCATCGAGAGCCACGCCTGCGTGCGGCCCATTCGAGACGTGCGCATCTGGGGGCGGCGGGCGGAACGCGCAAACGCCGTGGCGGCATCGCTCAGCCGCCCCCAATTGCGGGTCGAGGCTGTCGAGGATCTCGAGGCCGCAGTTCGCTGGGCCGACATCGTGAGTTGCGCCACCCTTTCGCAACAGCCGCTGGTGCGCGGCGCGTGGCTGCGCGCGGGCCAGCACCTCGATCTGGTCGGTGCCTTCAACCCCCAGATGTGCGAGGCCGACGACGAGGCTCTCGCGCGAGCCGAGCTCTACGTGGACACTCGCGTTGGTGCGCTCGCCGAATCCGGCGAGATCATCGGCGCCATTCAACGTGGAGTCATCGATTCAAAGGCAGTGCGCGCGGAGCTGAGCGAGCTTGCGTCCGGGCGTTTCATGCGATCCCACTCCGCCGCGATCACTCTGTTCAAGAGCGTGGGAACGGCCCTCGAAGATCTCGCGGCCGCGGAGCTCGCCATCGCGCGCCGGGCGCCTACTTGAGGCCCGCCCCGCTGGTGAGATACACCGCGAACGCGGCGAGCCAGTGACCTCCCTCGTAATGCTCTCCCGTCACCGCCGGCAGCGCCCCGTCGCGGTGCAGCTGCGCGACGGCGCGTAGTACGGCCGCGCGGTGATCGCGCGCGGGCAAGCCGTCGGCAATGCCTTCGAGCATCCACGCTCGGCTCAGATTCAGTCCATCGGTGTGCGCAAGCTTCGGATCTGCCCGGTCGATGACGATGGCGGGCTCGAGCCACGGCTTGCCCAGCCGCGTGGGAATGCCCGGCAGAAAATCCCCGAGCCAGCGTGCGAACGCGTCGGGGCCGAGCACGCGACGCATGAAATCGGCCTCCGCCAGACAAGGCGAATAGAAGTCCTCGCCCGAGGGTTCGTAGCTCAATGGACAGTCGCGATCCGCGAGATAGAACCGGCGCGCGGCGTAGGTAAGCACGCTGCGCATCTGCGGATCGCGCGCGACCCCCGCCCAATCCCACACCAGACTGAATGCAGCCGCTGTCTGGTCGTGCTCGCCCACACGAATCGGGTAGCGGAGCTTGCCGGCCCAATTCTCGAGCCGCGTGGCAGCTTCGCGCTCGAGCGGTTTCATCACCTCCGACCATTGCGCAGCCTGGGGATCGTCCCAGGCGCGCAGCTCCGCGCAGAGCTCGAGAAGCCAGGCGAGTCCATAGGGCCGCTCGAAGGAAGCCCGATCCTCACGGCGCATATAAGCCAGCTCGCCCGCGATATTTTCCGCCGTCAGGCTTTGCGCGACGGCGGTGCGCGCCGCCCGCGCGAAGTCGGTCTCCGGGAAAAGCCGCGTGAGACGCACGAGCAGCCAATGCGCGTGCACGTCCGAGTGCCAGTCGTAGCACCCATAAAAGGCCGGGGTGAGTTCTCGCGGGGGTCGCACATCGGCATCGCTGATGAGCGTATGCAAGATGTGGTTCGGATATTCCTGGTGCAGGCACTTGAGCGCGAGAGCCGCGAAGCGGCCGGCCGCCGCCTCATCGAGGGCGGATGCCTGCGATCCGCGGGTCGAGCTCGCGACAATATCCGCCTCGGCTGTGAGGCTGCACAGGGAGAATAGAAGGACAACGCACGCGGTTCTCATAGTGGGATTATAGGCAGCGGCGCGCGCGCTTGACGGCGTCAATCTAGGAAAACGTGGCCGGAGCCGCTCCACTGCCGCCGAGGTGCCCCTCGGCAAAGCGCCGCGACAGCGCGGCGAGCAACGCCGAGCGCAACTTGTCGCGGTCCGGACCATCCTTGGCGACGAGGCGCAGCCCCAAGGTGACGGCATCGGCCTCGACCCTGATCAAATAGCACCCAATCACCGTGCGGGCATCGCGCTCCTCATTCGCAATGCGTGCACGGCGGTGCGCAGCAACCGCGACAGCACCAGCGCGACGATCACGAACAGCAGGAGATAGGCGAGCGCTCCGATCAGCGAGCCCGGGCTGACGAAGGATAAAAGGTCATGCTCGCCGACTTGGACTTCGTTCATGGCCGTCCTCAACCCGCCGCAAGTGCTCCGCTCACGGCGCGCGTCAATTTCTCGATAATCTCCTCCAGCTCGGCATCGCTCGCGTTGTAAGGCGGCGCGAGGATGATGGTGTCTCCCGTGACGCCATCGACGTTGCCGGAGCATGGATAACAGATGAGACCATCGGCGAACGCGCGCTGCCCGATGTCGAAGCTCAATCCGCGGTCGGCTGGAAAAGGCGCGCGCGTTTTCGGATCGCGTACGAGCTCGACGCCGATGAAAAACCCGCGGCCGCGGACATCGCCCACCTCCTCGAATCGGGCGAGCGAGCGTTGCAGGCTGTGCTGAAAAGATGCGCCCACGTCGTGCACGCGCTCGAGCAAGCGGTCGCGCTCGATGATCCGCTGCACGGCGAGCCCGGCCGCACAGGCCGCCGTATGGCCTGAGAAGGTGTGACCGGTCATGTACGCGCCATGCTCGCTCAAGATGGGATCCGCCACCTGGGGCGCCACCAGTGTCGCACCCAGTGGGATGTAACCGCCCGCGAGCCCCTTGGCGATGGTCATGATGTCGGGCTCGACGCCATCGTGCTCCAGCGCCCGCCAGGTGCCGCTGCGACCCGCGCCGCACATGACCTCGTCCGCGATGACGAGAACATCGTACTTACGGCACACTTGAGCCACGGCCGCGGCGTAGCCCGGCGGAGCGGGCACGACGCCGCCCGCGGCGCCCACGATGGGCTCGTAAATGAAGGCCGCCACCGTCTCCGGTCCGGCCTCGAGAATGGAGTGTTCAAGCTCCGCGGCCAGATGCGCGGCCAGCGCGCCCGGCTCGCAGTCGCGCGGCGGACGGTAGACGTTCGCCGCAGATACGAAAATTACATCGAGGAGACTGCCCTCGAATGCGCGCCGGCGGGCCGCGAATCCCGATACCGACAACGCCCCTAAGGTGTTGCCATGCCAAGATCGACGCCGCGCGATGAAGCGACGCTTCTTCATCAAGCCGCGCGCCGCGAAGTGCTGCAAGGCGACCTTGAGCGCCGACTCCACCGCTTCGGATCCGTCCGCGCTGTACAGCACATCCTTGAAGCAACCGCCCGAGAGACGCAGGATGGCCTCGCTCAGAGACTCGAGCGCGGAGCTCGTGAAGAGGTACCGGTAGGCGTAGGCGATCGAATCAAGCTGCGCGGAAATGGCCGCATTCACCTCCGGATGCGCATGCCCCAAGCAGAACACGGCAGGGCCACCGGAACCGTCCAGATACGCCTTCCCCGATTGGTCATAGAGGTAGGAACCCTTGCCATGAGAAATCCGCGGCAAATCGCTCAATCCGAACCCGCTTCCAGTCCCTCTCGCCATGATCTGAAGTCCCCTCGCTCACCATTCCTGGCGGCAGTTTACTGAATTTCGTGCCGCCGCACGGACGCACGGGTCAGAAAACGCCGACAGGCGAGGCTCCCCGAATGGGGGTACGGAATCTGTGATTGACGCAACCCTTGCCGCCGGGTGCTGACAGCGGCGGCGTGCGCCCGGCAGGTAACCTCGCTGCATGGAAACTACAACTGGCGTTGAGATAGAAAGCAGCGCTGCGCAGCCGAACGGCGAACATAGCGACGTGGTGCCTTCGCGCGAACCCGCCGCGGTGGTGAGCATGATCGCGGCCGCGGCGTTGTCGCTCCTCGGGATCGCAGGGGCCGCCGCGCCCGGCGACGCGTCGGTCGCTCCCGCGAGCGAGACACTACCGCCGCCCGAAGCCGTCACGCCTCCAAAGACTGCACGCTCGAAATCGGCGCGGCGCATTTCCCCGGAGGTCAAGCCGAATATCGATCGCTCGGGACGCAAGCGGTTCGGCAAGGCTTCGTTCTATGCGCGCATGTTCGCGGGGCGCAAGATGGCGGACGGTACGCCGATGCGGCCCACGGGCGATAACGCGGCGAGCCTCACTCTGCCGCTCGGCACGACCGCTCAGGTCACCAACCTCGAGACCGGCAAAACCGCCGTCGTCACCATCCGCGATCGGGGTCCGTATGTCGACGGCCGCATCGTCGATCTATCGCCCGCCACCGCCCATCGGATCGGACTCGACCGGCGCACGGGCGTGACGGAAGTCGAGGTCGCGCCGATTGTCGTTCCGCTTCCCGACGGCAAGCTCAAGCTGGGCGATGGCGCGCTCGAAGCCAACAACAACGTGACCGTAACGGCGAACGTACGCTGACCCGGACATGACCCCGAGCGGTTCCCAAGCCCCCCGCCGCGCTCCAGGTGCCCGACCGGCCAACTCGGAGTAGCATTGGGCTCCCAGCTGCGCGAGGGAAATGCTCATGGCAACCGATCAGTCCAAGTTCCGAGACGTCCAGGCGGCGGTAGCGGCTTCCCTGCATTTGCACTGGCGGGCGTTTCTCATCGAAGGCATCGTGCTGCTCGTTCTCGGTATCTTTGCCATTTTGATTCCCAACGTCGCAACGATCGCGGTGGAAGTATTCATCGGCTGGGTGCTGCTGCTCAGCGGTGTGGTGGGTTTCATCAGCACGTTTCGGATGCGCGGAGCTCCCGGTTTCGGTTGGTCTTTGCTTTCGGCGGTGATCGCCATCGCCGCCGGCGTCATCCTGCTCGTCTGGCCGCTGTCCGGCGCTCTGTCACTGACATTGATCCTGACCGCGTTCCTGACGATCGAAGGCATCGCCTCGTTCATGATGGCGTTGAGTCACCGGCACGGCTTCTCCGCACGATGGGCGCTCTTGCTCGTGAGCGGTGTCATCGATCTGATTCTGGCGGCGATGATTTTTCTGGGCCTCCCGGGCACCGCGGCCTGGGCCATCGGCCTCTTGGTCGGCATCAACATGGTGTTCGGCGGCTCGACTCTGATCTCGATGGCGCTGCAAGCGCGATCGCTTGCGCCGACTTCGGGCCCGCGTACCAGCTAGGGCCGCACCGCTCTGCGCAATAATCGGGCGATTGCACCGCATTCAGTGCTTGACGTACGTTGGGCGCGAGGCGCCATATACAGCTCAAGAGAAAACTGCTTCAGCAAGGCGCGCTATCCAAAGAGTGCCCTGGCCTGCGGTCGAGCGCGGGACTATCCGATACTCCCTGGCGTCGACTCGTCCAGGTTCCCCTTGCGTTCATCCCCGGGAACGGTAGCAATTTTTTTTCAGC